>ERZ838483.9-NODE-9-length-248043-cov-4.959700_pt1 | contig 248043 bp, 249 predicted proteins | sample MGYA00519939_ERZ838483 | MGnify/ENA primary metagenome ERZ838483 (study PRJEB31850, sample SAMEA3708836) | human gut metagenome | biome: human gut; feature: human-associated habitat; material: faeces | place: China | collected 2014 ...
CTCAGCTAACGCAATGGCATCAATGCTTGAAGATTTAGGTTGGAAAGAAAACTAAAAATCAAAATAAGAAAAATTCTAACTACGATGCAGTAGTAAAGTCACATCGCAATATCGATCAACTAAGAAAGCCAGTTTAGGTAAGTTAACCTATGCTGGCTTTTGATTTACTAATATTTTAGCTAATAATTTGCACATGATTTATTGTTTCCAAAGACAGCTTAGATCCTGATACAATAATTGTTTCTTGATCGTAATAACCTTCCACAAAGCCTTTAATATCAGGTGATAAATTACCATTTTCATCTAGGTCTTTTAGTTGAAGTGAGATCAGTCTATGATTACAAAAGGAATCTAGCAGAATTTCACTAATTTTATCGACAGTCATTTCAGACTTTTTAAAATAATTAGTATTTCTTTCAATATTGCTCTTGCTAATTTTTACAGTATGATCACTCAAAAAGAAACCAGACCATTTCTTCATGCCAGAATCCTGATAATTACGAAAGAACTCATCTAGTTTTTGGTCGAATGCATTTTTATTCATAAGCATTACCACCATTATGTCCACCAACTAATTTGCTACGCTGGATAGCTGTTGCACCTTTGGATAGACTGGATGCTTTAACTACTGCCGAAAAGCCGTACTTTTTACGCAATTTGTCTACTACATGGTCAAGCTTGTATCTTTTGATCTGTAGTTCTGGATCTTCCAGGATATTTAACTGCATACTGTGGTCGGGAACGAGCTCGCTATAGCTAACGCCAATACAGCGTACAGCTTCACCTCGCCAATTTTTTCTAAAAATAGCTAGTAAAGTTTGTACAAGTTCATGATTAACATTAGTTGGAGTGATTTTTCTTTGAACATTAAAACCATAACGATCATTATCATAATCTAGTTCTGAAAAGGAGAAGCCAATATAAAGACTGACCTTGCCTGCACACAAATTATGTGCTCGAATTCTAGCTCCAACTTGTTCGCCGATTTCTCGAATGACAATTTCGATTTCTCGTTGCTGAGAATAGTCCCTTTGTAAAACCTGTGAGTTGCCATAGCTTTTAGTTTTTGGGTGATACTTATGACTGATAATACTGCGATCAACGCCCCAGCTTTCCGCAAATAGCTGCTCACCAATAATACCAAATTCTTTCTTGAGAATGGCTGGATCAGTGTGCGCCAGTTGGTAGACATTATTAATGCCAATTCTACGTAAATGATTAGCAGTGCGAGTATTAATGCCCCAAACGTCTTCTAATTTTGGAATACGCCAGATCGTATCTGGAATATCGATGTAATGCCAGAAGGCAACCATAGATTTATTGTGCTTAGCCTCGTTGTCCATGGCAAGTTTAGCTAATAAGGGATTTTCACCAATACCACAAGTTGTATAAAGCCCTAGAGTATCGTGAATATCTTTTTGAATTTTATGAGCAACATTATATGGATCATTACCAAATAGTTTCCAAGAGGTTGTCATATCAATCATGCCTTCATCGATTGAGTACATATGAATATCTTCATCAGCTGCATATTTACGAAAAATATCGAGTACCTGCATGCTGCGTTTGATATAAAGATTCATATGTGGATCAACTAGCATTAAGTCTGGTGCTTCTTTTTTAGAGGGTAAGTTTCTAGCTCTCATGACATTGTGTAGGTTATATTTTTTCTTAGCTAGAGGAGAAGCAGCTATAATCAAGCCTGATCCCAAGGGAGCATCTGGCTGTCTTGAAATAACCACTAGGCAAGCTTTCATAGGATTAAGGCCTAATCGTAGGGCTTCGCATGATGCGAAAAAGCTTTTGTTATCAATCATAAAAATAATACGATGAGGTTCGTACTTGAAATCATACATAATACCGTCCGCCTTTAGTAAACTGCACGAACTAACGTGCGCACATTTATATTATATAAACTTTTGTTCGTGCGAACAAGTGGGCATTTTATTTTTTGATTATGAATTGAGCGGCGAAACTATAAAATGATTTGTGTAAAAATAAATACATTTTTATTTGACTATTTGGAACGTTCCAACTACAATGTAATTAGTTACTTAAGAAAGCGGTTACAAAAATGAGGAATGATTATGAATAAAATTATTAAAGGAGATACATATCGCTTTACAGTTATTACTGATTCATTAATAAGAATCGAACAAGATAATAATGGTATATTTGAAGATCACCCTACAACAGCTGTATTACATAGAAATTTTGAAAAGGTTAATGCAGAGATATTAAAAAATCATAATAATCACATTGTTGAGATCATAACTGATGCTTTTCATTTGTATTATGATGGTGGCGCATTTGCTCCTGATACTTTATATGCAGATATCAAAGTATCACAAGCATTACATGTAAGCAGATGGCATTTTGGTACTGAGAATGCAGAAGGTACTAACAACCTAAAGGGAACTGCTAGAACTTTGGATAGAGCAGATGGTGAGATTCCTTTAGGGAATGGGATTATGTCTAAGGATGGATATAGCTATTTCGATGATTCTAGTTCGTTTATTTATGATAAGAAGAACGATAAGTATTGTCCAAGAAGCAATGATTCAGTAGATGGATACCTGTTTACTTATGGGCATGCATATCAGAAAGAGCTTCAAGATTTTTATGAGTTAACTGGTAAAACGCCTTTAATTCCGAGATTCGCATTAGGAAATTGGTGGAGCAGATATCATCCGTATACTCAGGAAGAGTACAAAAAATTAGTAGAAACATTTGAACAAAAGAAGATTCCAATTAGTGTATCAGTTATTGATACTGATTGGCATAGGGAAGATGACGTTCCTGCTAAATATGGTTCACCATGGACTGGTTTTACTTGGAACAAAAATCTGTTTCCGGATCATATTAAGTTTTTAAGTTGGCTTCATCAACATAATAAACACATTGGATTAAATATTCATCCGGCTGATGGCATTAGAGCTTTTGAAGATCAATACCCAGTGGTAGCTAAAGACATGAATTTGGATACTGAATCGGAAGAACCTGCTGCTTTTGATCTAGAAAACAAACAGTTTAGAGGAGCTTACTTCAAAGATGTATTACACCCACTAGAAAATGAAGGAATTGACTTTTGGTGGATTGATTGGCAACAAGGCTATAGCTTATCTGATAAGAAGTTAGATCCTTTGTGGTTACTTAATCACTATCAATTCGAGGATATTGCTAAGCGCAAGCCGGATGAGGCAATTATTTTAAGTCGATACGCTGGTGTAGGATCTCACAGATATCCACTAGGATTTTCAGGAGATACAGTTATTTCTTGGAAATCATTAGCCTTTCAGCCATATTTTACTTCTACAGCTTCAAACATTGGCTACACGTGGTGGAGTCATGATATTGGTGGTCATATGATGGGTGAATCTGATGGTGAGCTAACTACTAGGTGGTTACAATTCGGGGTATTTAGTCCAATAACAAGACTTCATTCTTCAAATAATTTATTCTCTGGTAAAGAGCCATGGAACTTTAGAATGGATTATGAAAAATATCAAGAAAAATTCCTTCGTTTACGTTCTAAGCTAGTTCCGTATATTGATACTGCTAATTATCAAACTCATGAAAATGGTATTCCAGTTGTAAAGCCACTTTATTATGACTATCCAGAGTCGGATGAAGCGTATGAAAATAAAAATGAATATTTATTTGGATCAGAAATGTTAGTGTCGCCAGTAACTAGGCCACATGATAAGGCGACACAAGAGGCTTACAGTACTACCTGGTTACCTAAAGGAGAATGGGTAGATTACTTCAACCATCTTTTGTATAAGGGTGATACAACTATTAAAACTTATCGAGATTGTAGTCAACTCCCTGTTTTTGTTAAGAAAGGAAGCTTGATTGTAACTAATCCTGACTATATGGAAGATATTGACAAATTACCTGAAACATTAGATGTTGAAATCTTTCCAGGTAAGAATAGTAGTTATTGTCTAGTTGAGCATATAAAAAATAAAGTAGCTAAAACAACATTTGAATGGAATAATCAAACTCGTATTTTAACGATTAATGTTGATGATCCAGCAGATATTATCCCTGAAAGCAGACAGATTCATCAAAAAATAATTAATTATCAAAAGTCAGATGTAATTAAAGAAGCGTATCGAAGACTTCAAACGGCACAAACTAGTTTTGAGCTGAAACAGAAGCTTTACTTAGCATTTTCTTCAGATAAATATCAATACGCTAATTTTATCAATATGTTAAACAACATTAATGATGAGAATCTAAGAAACAGTTTAAGTGAATTAGCATATTCCAGAGAGGCATATCATGAGTAGAAAACCTACTATGAATGATGTGGCTAAACTCGCTGAAGTAGGAAGAGGCACAGTTTCTAATTATATTAACGGTCAAAAAGTAAAAGAGGAAAATAGATTAAAAATTCAAAAGGCTATTGATGAGTTAGGATATGTACCTAACTTACAGGCTAAAGAATTAAGAACATCGATAAATACTGAGGTTGTATTTATTGTTCCAACTAATTGGACGCCATTCTTTTCTGAAATGATTTTTTATATGCAAAAACATCTCGGTCGATTTGGCTATAAGATGATTTTGGAGAATTCACATAGTAGTCCCGAAGAAGAAAAAGATATTTTACAAATGGCTGCTTTGAATCAGGTGGCAGGTGTAATTACTATGTCTTATTCTGATCTTTATAATTTTATAGATTTTAAAAAGAAACTGAACTTGGTATCTATAGAGCGATTTGTCGCACCGGAGGTGCCATTAATAAGCAGTGACAATAAAGCAGGTGGTAGATTAGCAGCAAAAAAACTTATTGAAATGAAAAAGAAAAATATCCTTTTAATTAGACGAGATGTGCATCATTATAATGCAACAGATATTAGAGCAAAAGCATTTAAGGAATACATGCGGGGTAAAAAAGTTAAAGTAGATGAGTTTTCTGCTTCGCTTAAAGATACATATCGGCAAGAGATTGTGGAGTTCTTAAAACAAAAACTAACTTCTAAGCAGTATGATGGTATTTTTGCCGTGACCGATGAATACGCTCTGGTTGCTAAAGAAGCAATAGGTGTGATTCAGCCTGATTTGCTAAAAGAAATCGAAATTATTGGTTTTGATGGAGCAAGGGGGTCTAAAGAATCAAGAATAAAAGTAGATAGTATTCAACAGCCAATTGAGGATATTGTTAAAGAAGCAGTGTCCGTTCTTATTCGAAAAATTAAAGGGGAAGAAATAGGTAATAACTACAAAAAAATACTACCTGTTTCATTTGTAAAAGCTGAAAAGCTAATGGGAGAATAAATCATGAAATTATGGAAAAAAGTGTTGATGTGTAGTTCAGTTGTTTTAGCTGGGTTAACTTTAGGTGCATGTAGCAACGATAATAGTAATTCAACTTCATCCAATGATAATAAGAAGCCTATTACGTTGTGGGTTGCTACTGATTATGTTCCTTGGTATAAGACTTCAGTTAAACAATTTGAAAAGAAGTATCCGCAATATAAAGTTAAAGTTGCTCAAAGTCCTAATGGTACGGCAAACGCTAAAACTGATGTTGGTAAGGATCCAACTAAGGCTGCCGATGTATTCGCTGTTCCAAACGATCAGTTAGGATCCATGGCTGATGCAGGATACATTAACCCATTATCTCCTAAAGATGTAGCAAACATTAAGAAGAATGATACTGCTGTAGCATATAAGGCATCTCAATGGAAAGGTAAGTTGTACGGCTATCCATACACTGCAGATGTGCAATTCTTGTATTACAACAAGTCAAAATTATCAGCTTCAGATGTTAAAGATTGGGATACTTTAACCAAAAAAGGAGTAGTTGCAACTGATTTCTCTAATGCGTATAACATTTGGCCAGTAATGTTTTCAGCAGGTACAAAGCTGTTTGGTGACAGTGGTGAAGACCTAAAAGGTTCAACAATGGATAGCCAAAATGGTGTTAATGGTTTGAAGTGGGTTGCAGAACAAAAGAATAATAAAGGCGTAATGCAAACCACTAATGCATTGAACCAGTTAAAACTTAATCATGCGCAAGCCATCTTAGATGGGCCATGGGACGCACAAAATGTTAGAAAGATTCTAGGAAAGAATTTTGCAGTTGCTCCATATCCAACAATTACTATTAATGGACACAAGAAGCAAATGCAGGCATTCTTAGGAATTGGTTGTTTTGGTGTCAACTCTCATACAAAGAATGTTAAAGCAGCTAATGCATTAGCTGAATTTTTAACTAGCAAAGAACAACAATTGATTGTACACACTAAGACAGGTGAGACTCCTGTAAATAAGGCTGCACAAGCTACAGCAGCCGTTAAAAATGATAAAGTCGCTGATGCTGTTATGACTATGTCAAAGCCTGGTTATTCAGTAATTATGCCAAAGATGCCACAAATTACGACATTCTGGAATGAATCAGCTCCACTTCTTAGCGGTGTCTATGATCATAAAGTTAAACCTGCACAATATAGAGCTAAGTTGGCTAAATTACAAAAAGATATTTCAAAGAAATAAATATTTTATTTAAGTCATTTCTATAAACAGTATTAATAAAAGCATTTTAGAAAAGTCAATAAATCAACAATTTAATGACATTGTTGATTGTTGGCTTTTTTGTTATTTTAGTAAAATTAAAAAAATATAAAATAAATATTGCTTATCTAAAAAACAGATGATTTTATTTATTAAATTTCTTTAACGAGATTTAATAAAATTTACAAAATTAGATAGGGGATGCAAGTATGAGCAATTTAACAAATCCAAATGATCATAAAGATCTGTCGTTTTTATTTAAATCAGTGGATCGATTGGCAGCTTTAGAAACACAAAAGAAGGCCGATACGATTATTAGTGTTCGCAAGAAGTGGGTAGCTGCCGCAATGATTGCTCTTGCTTCTGGATCTACCGTTTTATTAACTAGCAATACTGTTAATGCTGCAACTTCAGATGCTAACTCTGAAGTGCAGGTAACAGCACAAAATCAAAACACAACAGAGAATAAGACGCAAGCTGGAGATACAGCTAATAACCATGATACTGAACAAAATGTTACAGTGCAGGCTAATTCATCTCAACAAAGTAATCAAGAAACTAATACAACTGATCAGAACAATACACCGGAAAATAATAATCAAGTACAAGCACCAGCCAATCAGGCTGATCATGTTAAAGGAAATGTTCAATCTGCATGGGACCAAGGGTATAAAGGTCAAGGTACTGTAGTAGCTGTTATTGACTCAGGAGCTGATCCAAGTCATAAAGATTTTCAAACAATGCCTGAGAGTCCTAAGCTCTCAAAGGATGATGTTCAGAAAAAGATTGAACAGCAGGGTTATGGAAAATATGTAAATGAAAAGTTCCCATATGTTTATAACTATGCTGATAGAGACAATGATTACATTACTTCTGATGACACTAACTCAAATGATTCTCCTCACGGTCAACACGTTTCAGGTATCATTGCTGCTGATGGAAAACCAGATGGTAATAAAGAATACGTTGTCGGTGTTGCTCCAGAAGCTCAATTGATGCAATTGCGTGTTTTCGGTCAGTTCTCAGATGAAAAAACTGATGATATTGCTAAGGCTATTTACGATGCTACTAATTTAGGTGCGGATGTAATTCAAATGTCCCTTGGTCAAGGGGTTGCAGATCAGCAATTAACTAATATTGAACAAAAAGCTGTTCAATATGCAATTGATCATGGTGTGTTTGTTTCAATTTCTGCATCAAATAATGGTCATTCAGGTTCAGTTGATAATACAAGTAATGTGACTTCTGTAGAAAGTTATGAATCTGGAAGTGCAGATGGTAATTATGAACCACTTAATTCAAGTACAGTGGCCAATCCTGGTGCCTCTAAAAATGCATTAACAGTTGCTGCAGAGACTTCAGCTACTGGTAAAGATAGTGACATGGCTGGATTTTCATCTTGGGGACCGGTACAAGACTTTACTTTAAAACCTGATTTGGCTGCTCCAGGGTATCAAGTCGTTTCTACCGTCAACAATAATAATTACCAAACAATGAGTGGAACCTCAATGGCTGGTCCATTCGCAGCAGCAAGTGCTGCACTGGTAATGCAACGGCTAAAGAAAACTAATCCTGAATTAAAAGGAGCGCAGTTGGTTGCTGCTACTAAAGCTCTTTTAATGAACAGTGCTAAACCTCAAACGCAAAATGGGTATACTACACCTGTTTCTCCACGTAGACAGGGTGCCGGACAAATCGATGTTGGTGCTGCGACTTCGAATCCAGTTTATGTAATTGCTGATGATGGAACAAGTTCAGTCTCACTTCATCAAGTTAAAGAAAACACTCCATTTACTTTAACTTTCCATAATCTAACGGACCAAGAACAAGTTTATACTTTTGATGACTTTGGTGGTGGATATACTGAACAAAGGGATAGCAATACTGGAGTTTATCATGATGTTCAATTAGCGGGTGCACGTGTTTATGGTGAAAATTCATTTAGTTTAGCTCCTAAAGAAACTAAACAGGTTACGTATTCTTTAAATCTAAATGGCTTAAACAACAATCAATTAGTAGAAGGTTTTTTAAGATTTACCAATACTAATGATAAATCTACAGTTTCAGTACCATATTTAGCTTACTATGGTGACTTAACCAGTGAAAATGTTTTTGATCAAAATGCTAATGAAGAACACCCCGACATCCAGGGAAATCGATTCGTTAATGAACAAAGTTATCCTCGTGGTGTTGCTGATCAAGAATCATTAAAGCAACTTGTTAATGTAGAAGGCGATTACAACTGGCAAGAAGTTGCAAAATTGTATGAAAGCGGAAAGGTAGCCTTCTCACCAAATAACGATAATAAGAGTGATCTTCTTAAACCATATACTTATTTGAAACAAAATGTTAAGGATTTAAAAGCTGTGGTCCTTGACGCTCAAGGTAATGTCGTAAGAGTTGTTGCAGATGTGCAAGGTGTAGATAAGTCTTATGATGAAAACGGAGTAACTAAAGATGCAAGCTTATCAGTTTCAATGAGAGATAATCCTGATGCGTTTGAATGGGACGGCAAGGTATATAATAGTAAAACTGGTCAAATGGAAGTTGCTAAAGATGGTAATTATACTTATAGATTAGTAGCTACACTTTGGAATGAAGGACCTCATCAAGTGCAAACTGCAGATTTCCCTATAGTAATTGATACTGTTGCACCAACATTGTCTAATGTGAAATATGATGAAGCCACGAATACTTTAAGCGGTGAATACCAAGATACTGGGGCTGGCTTTACTAATTATTCATATGCGACAGTTACAGTTAACGATAAAGTCTTCGGCTATAAACTTAGTGATAGCCAGTCGGCTTTTGATAATGCTGAAAAGACAAAAGGACATTTCAGTTTTGCTTTGGACAAGAATGCGGTTGCTGCGTTATCAAACGCTGAAAATAAGGTAAGTGTTGCCTTGAGTGATGTGGCTGATAATCCTGCAGTTTACAGTGTTGATGTAGCAGGAAAAGATATTAATGAACCTGCAGTCAGTGTTTGGAATGCTACTAATGGATTAGCATTTGATCAAAATTCTACTAGTTACAATAATGATACTAAGACTTACACGTTAATTGGTGGAGCAAATCAAGATTTCTATTTGAATGGTAAATTAGTTCAGGTTCAAAATGGTCAGTATTCTGTTCCTGTTGATGTCAATTCAACTAACTTGGTATTTAGCACTGATGCTACTGGTAAAAATGTGTTAAAGAATTTCTCAACTGTAACTCCAAAAGCATTCTTTAATTGGCAAGTTACTGACACTTTTGCAGGTAACTTTGGTGTTTCAATCAACTCTGTTGAAACTAATCGAAAAGATGATGTAGTTGTTCAAGCTGCTGTACCTAAAGGTGAAAATGTCCAAGCTTTTGCTAAAGATTACTTTACAGGTGAATTATATACAGGTGAAGTTAATGATGGGGTAGCTACATTCCATGTACATACTTCAATTAATGGTGGCAGGCGTGCATTATTAACTGGTTGGACTGTTGTTAATGGACCATCTTACAATGATAAGCAAGAAACTAGTCAAAGAGGCGTAGCAAGTTCAAATCACCTAGGTGTTTACTATGAAGTAGATGCAGCTGATCGTCCAGTTTATACTAACCGTAATCAGTTAGGTGTTGAAGTAAAAGACGAGGCAGCAAATGTGGATGCATTTGGTCCAGGAGCATATCCAGGACATGCCCCATCTGATTTGACGACTAGAACAGCTCCTAATCCAAACATTCATTTTGATTATATGAATGATAATGATACTACTCGTTTTGGTCAAAACGCAGTATTAAAGGGTTACTATGATCCCACTACAATGAAGTTTACGGTAACTGGTAATGTAGACGATAATGTAACTAGCTTAACTGTCTTGAGTGATAGTTCCAATGAAAATGACCCTGCAAATCAAGTTAAACTAGATCAAAATGGTAAGTTTAGCTTTGCCGTGACTGCAAATAGTACTGGTCAACGTCCAATTGCTTATCTTTATAGGACGAAGGACGGTCAAACTGTTCGTGGTACATTAAATCTTATCTTAGACACAGTAAAACCAACTCTTGAAGTCAACCAAGTTAATGGTAATGAACTTGAGCTTTGGACTAATAATCCTAAATTTGTTTTATCAGGTAAGGTAAATGATAACTTGGATGGTTATAGACTCTACGTTAATGGTAATAACATTTATCGTGAATTCTTAAACTCAGGTTATAATCGTTTAGAAGGTTTGAATACTGATACAGAGTTGACAAATCCATATGGCGATCATGAATTTGAGCAAGTTGAAAATCTTAACGATAATAATGATCAACCGACTACTCATATCTTTACTGTTAATGTAGTAGATCAGGCTGGGAATACCGTCACAAAGAAACTTACTGTGCACTTTGATCCTAACTATGTAGCACCAACAAGCAATAGTAGTACAGTTGATACAGCTGATACAGTTGATGTTAATGCTACTCAAACAAATAATGGAACTGAGCTTACAGCCTCAGTTGATCCTTTAGTAGGTAAATCATTTAAATTATTGCATAATGCATATCTTTATGATCAAAATGGTGAAGTTGTTTTGACTGATGTTGAGAATGCTAAGAGCTTGCTCAAAAAAGGACAGACAATCGTTGCATTGGATAATGCTAAAGTAACATTTATCAATGGCGTTAAGTTTTATAGAGTAGGCAACAATACTTTTGTTAAAACGGCAAATACTGTTCTTCAAGCACCTAAGAGACTCAAGCTGACTCACAATGCTTATGTTTACGATCAAAAAGGTAATGTTGTCAAAAAGCATGGCAAGAAAGTTTTACTTAAGAAGAATCAATGGATTAGTGCATTGAACAATGCAGATAAATATGTAATCAAGGGTAGGTTATATTACAAATTAGCTGATGGTCAATTTGTAAAAGTGGCTAATACTGTTACTAAAAAAGCTAAGTTACGAAAAACTGTAGTGAGTTAGAAATACAGATAAATAGTCAAGTATTGTAATTTTGCAATGCTTGACTATTTTTGTGCTTGTAGTTTGTTTTGAATTTTCTTCTGTCTATGACGAATAAGCTTAACGATTTCAAAGTACATTTTTTGGAGAATAACATATTAGCACATAAGCGAGAAACTAAACTAATGAGAAGAATTTAGTTATAATATTTATGTAAGCGATTTCTGCAAAAGCAGATTAAAAATCTAAACATAGAAAGAAGGGTACTTGATGAAGAAAATTATTAATGATCCACACGACGTGGTGCCAGAAATGGTTGACGGAATGACTAGATCCTATCCTCAATATATTGAAAAAATCGAAGGAACTGAAGCTGTCGTTCGCGCAGACAAGGCATCAATGAAAGATAAAGTCGGAATTATCAGTGGTGGTGGATCAGGTCATGAACCCACTCATGCTGGTTTTGTCGGTGAAGGGATGCTTAGTGCAGCTGTTTGTGGCCAAGTCTTTACCTCACCTACGCCAGATCAAATATATGCAGCCATTAAAGCCGTTAATCAGGGTAAGGGCGTTTTCATGGTTGTTAAAAATTATTCAGGTGATGTCATGAACTTTGACATGGCTAAGGATTTAGCAAGTATGGATAATATTCCTGTTAAATCAATTGTAGTTGACGACGATATTGCCGTTGAAAATAGCCTTTATACTCAAGGAAGACGCGGGGTAGCTGGAACCATTTTTATGCATAAAATCCTTGGTGCAGCTGCTGAACAGGGAGCTAGTCTTGATGAGATTGATGCTTTAGCTAAAAAGGTTTTACCAAATATCAAGACGATTGCTGTAGCTCTTTCTGCAGCAACTAATCCAGAAGTTGGTAAACCCGGCTTTATCCTGAAAGAGGATGAAATTGAGTATGGTGTTGGCATTCATAGTGAGCCGGGCTATCGTCGTGAAAAAATTAAGCCTTCAAAAGAATTAGTTGATGAATTAATTGGTAAATTGAACGATGAAATGCATCTTGATAGTAGCAAGAAATACGCTTGTTTAATTAACGGCATGGGTGCTACTCCATTAATGGAACAATATATTTTCTCAAACGATGTCTTAAATAAATTAGAAACTTTTGATATTGAACCTAGTTTTATGAAGGTCGGTAATTATATGACTTCAATTGATATGGCCGGTATTTCACTTACGCTTTTTGAAATTCAGGATGATAAATGGCTAGATTATTTGAATTATCCAGTTAAAACAATTGCTTGGTAGAAAGGAAAAACAATGGCATTAACTACTGATACACTAACTATTTGGATGAATAAGTTCGCTGACAAGGTTAATACAAATAAACAATATTTAAGTGATCTTGATACGCCAATTGGTGATGGAGATCATGGCTTTAATATGGATCGCGGGATGACTGCAGTTAAAGAAAAATTAGCTACTAAACCAGCTGATTTAACTTCTGGTTTTAAGACGATTGCCATGGCGTTAATTTCAACAGTTGGTGGTGCATCTGGCCCGTTGTATGGAACGGCTTTTCTGGAAATGGCCAAGAAGAGTGCTTCGACTAACGATATTGGTGAGTTGCTTGATGCTGCACTAGCTGGAATTGAAATGCGTGGTGGCGCTAAGCCAGGTGATAAGACCATGGTTGACGTCTGGAACACTTTAGTACCAGAGGTTAAGAGTGGTAATTTAACTGAGGAAAAAATCAAAGATGCTGTTGAGGCTACTAAGGATATGATTGCTAAAAAGGGTAGAGCGTCATATTTAGGTGAACGGTCTAAGGGACACATTGATCCTGGTTCTCAATCCAGTGGATATCTTTTTGAAGCAATGTTTGAGACGGAGGGCTTGCTATGAGCTTAGGTATAACTTTAGTTTCTCATGTATCAGATATTGCTAACGGATTACCTAAATTGCTTAATCAAGTAGCAAAGGATGTGTCGATTACTGCCGCAGGAGGTACAAACGACAATGGTATTGGCACTAGCATGGAAAAGATTATGACAGCGTTTGATGAAAACACTGCAGATGAAATTTTAGCTTTTTATGACTTAGGCAGTGCGAAAATGAACCTTGAAATTGCCATGGAAATGACTGATAAAAAAGTTCATCTCTATGATGCTGCTTTTATCGAGGGAGCTTATACAGCTGCATCACTTATTCAAGCAGGCGTAGGCTTAGACGATATTGAAAAGCAACTTAAACCGCTGATTATTAAAGATTAATAGAAAGAGGGCATTATGTCAGGATTCATAGGAGAGTTCTTTGGAACTTTAGTCTTAATTGGTTTGGGCACTGGTTGTGGTGCTGCAATTAATTTGCAAAAATCGTATGCTAAAGGCGCTAGCTGGCTTTATGTAACTATTGCTTGGGGCATGGCGGTTACATTCGGTGTTTATGTTGCTGCCAGTCTTGGTTCACAGGGGCACTTGAATCCCGCGGTTACCATTGGCTTTGCTAGTTTTGGCTTTTTCCCATGGAGCGAAGTTGGACCATACTTGCTGGGTCAATTTTTAGGTGCCTTTGTCGGTGCAGCTTTAGTAGCAATTCAGTTTTATCCTCATTTTAAGGCCACTAAAACATCAGAAGCAGGAAACAATGTTGGGATTTTTGCTACTGCACCAGCGATTAAGAACAATTTATTTAATTTCTTAAGTGAAACGATAGCAACTTTTATCTTTGTTTTTGCGTTACTTAACTTAGGTGATTTTGATAAAGGATTAAAGCCGATTGCGGTTGGTCTATTGATCATGGTTGTCGGTCAAGCTCTTGGCGGAACTACTGGATTCGCATTGAATCCTGCTCGTGATTGGTCGCCAAGATTAGCATATACAGTTTTACCTATTCCTAATAAGTCGTCGGCTAATTGGAGTTACGCTTGGGTGCCAATGGTCGGACCGATTGCCGGCGGTATTTTAGCAGCAGGTTTGCAAGCAGTTTTAAAATGAAAAAATTTCAAATAATACTCGAAGGACGAACATTTTTATGGTGTTTGTCCTTTTTTCAACTTCTAAAAAAATTTGGCGCCTTTTTTGCGTAATAAATATTAGAGGGTTAAACATCCTCAAAAGATTTTTCTAGGAGGACTTTGCATGAGCAAAGATAAAAAACTAAATGTCGCGGAAGTACTGGGCTTTACTGATGATCTGATGTTTCAGAACGTCATGAAGGATCCAGAAATTTGCCGTATGTTCTTGAATGAGGTGCTGCCACACTTGGACATTAAGGACTTAACGGTCCGCACGCAGGAAAGGATCGCATTCAATGGCTGGAGAAGGTTTCGATTCTTGATGTTTTGATCACCGATAGCCGGGGCAGGCGCTACAACGTTGAAATGCAGGTTGCCAACAAAAGAGACATGGATAAGCGCGCCAGACAGTATCTATTTAAGCTAATGGAGGACGGGTTTTTGCGGCGAAGACAAGAATATGAAGAATTGCATGCGGCTTATGTGATCTTCATCTTGCCGTTTGACCCAAAAGGAAAAGGCTTGAAGCGGTATAGTTTTGTTTATACTGCCAAAGAAGACCCATCAGTTGAACTAAATGATGGATCTGAGATAATATACTTAAACACCAAGGGAACCAAAGGTAAAGTGAAACCAGGTCTTGACGATCTTTATCGCTTGATTGAAGGCAAGCCAACTTCAAATGGTAAGTTCATTAGCCGAGTTAAGGAGACAATGAATAATTATCGCAGAACCGAAGAATGGAGGAAACACGTCATGAACACGGAAGAAGTCGCAGAAGCAGCAAAGCAGCTCGGAATGGAAGAAGGCAAGAAAGAAGGCCTGATCACCGGAGTGCAAAACTTGATTTCTGTTTTGCGTGATTATGGTGAAGACAATCAAAATATTTTACAACAGCTTAAGCAAAAGTATGGCAATACTTTCTCCGATAAGCAGTTAGAGGATTTCTTGAAGCAAAGCTAATCTTCTAATAAACCAAAATAGCGATAGTACCAACGATTGCGGTACTATTGCTTTTTTTGAAATTAAAAACCTTTTAAAATGGAGAGACATTTTGCTTGAATTTTGTTTGGCATAAAATCCTCACGAATCCCTAAAGTAGAGTAGCAATAAATCCGCTGGCTGGGTATTAATGGAATAGATTTTACTCCGGGATAGTTTTTGGCAGCTATATCCATTAAGAAACCAACACCCATATTTTGTTTGACTAGTTGCAAAGTAGCATCGATACTATCAACAACTAGTTTTTTCTTTGGTTTAAAATTTGTGTTAGTAAAAATTTGTTCCAGGGCAGTTCTAGATAGAAAACGTTTATGTCTCATAATTAAAGGAATATCTGCAATTTGAAATAGATCAATTTCTTTTTGCTTTGCGAGCGGATTATTGCTGGGAACAACGAGATTGTATTGGAAGGTTTCAAGTGTGGTTAATTTAATTCCAGGGAGTTTTTCATTGTCAAGACGAGAAAAAACAATGGCATCATATCTTCCTTCACGAAGATGTTGTTCTAAATAATGAGAATTTTCTTCATGCGTTTCAACTGAAGCTAGCAAATGTCCTTGGTTAAGTTGAGTGATGACGGAAGCTAGCCATTCTTTACCAGCTAACTCAGAATAGCCTAAACGAAAACTGTTTTCGTTTGCTCTTTTGGCTTCTAAAATAATTGATCGTTCTTTCTGAATTAGCCCTTTTGCGTTACGGTATACAACTAAGCCAGCGGGTGATATAGTCATTCTTTTGTGATTGTGGGCCTGAAAAATTAGTTGGGTACCAATTTCTTTTTCAAGTCGCTTAACCATTGAAGAAATAGCTGGTTGAGTTACTCCGAAAAATTCAGCTGTTCTATTATAGTTTTTAGTTTCTACAAGTTTTTGAAAATACTTTAAATCTCTGAATTCCATTTTTAAATAAATATCTATTATTGGACATATAAATTAACCGTTCACAAATACATTATAGATTATAGCATTAACTAAACTCCATAAATATAATTTATCGAAATATATATATCGCTTATCATCAATTCACAAAAATATAAATTTGATTATTTTAGATTACTTTTCACATGTCTAAAGCTCTATGAATTAAGACAAAAAGGTTATTTTGTGAAAAAGCGCTTACAAAATAATGCTTGCACTTTAGTTTTTCACATGATATTTAATACACGACAAGTTGATTTTTATGGGAGATCAAAAAATGAAAAATGTAAAAAATATTAAGTGGAATGCAAGTTATGATGTATTGGTTTTAGGCTTTGGCGGAGCAGGCGGTACTGCTGCTAGATTTGCAGCAGACAATAATGCTCATGTTCTGTTAGTTGATGTAGCTCCTTATGGACATGAGGGTGGTAATACTAGATATTCTGCTCAACATGTAGCCATGGCTCATGATCGTGAAAAGATTGGTAAGTACTTTGATCAATTAGCAGAACCATATTCATATTCAAAGAAGACCATGGATGTTTATCTAGACGGTTTTGTAAATATGCCCGAATACTTTGAAAAATATTTTGGTATTAAGCCATTTATTTGGGGTGATGACTTCCGAGAAGGTGATGCCCTAGATCACAAGGATCACTTATGTGAATACCCAGAATTTGAAGGTTCAGATACTTTTGACTTTGCTTTAGTGCATAACCGCGACTTTGACGCTGGTCTATGGAAAAAGATTCGTAAGGAAGTAGCAGATCGTAAAGATAAAATCGATGTATGGCTTAATTCTCGCGCTTTAGAACTGATTCAAGACCCAGAGACTGATCAAGTTGTAGGTGCAATAGTTGAACGTAACCATAAGAGATACTTTATCCATGCTAAAAACGGTGTAGTTGTTTCAACTGGTGGTTTTGAAAATAATCCACAAATGCAACAAGATTACTTACATATTCACAAGTTGACCCCACTTGGTACTTTATATAACCGTGGCGATGGTGTAAAGATGGTCCAAAGCGTTGGTGCAAAGATGTGGCATATGAGCAACTACGAATCACTTGGAATTATCCCAAGCTATGTGATCGCTGAAGAAGAGGGCACTCGTGGTCGTCAGATCGGGGGCTGGAAGAATGTTAAGTCTGGTTCAGTTATTGCTGTTGCTAATGATGGTTCAAGATTTATGAAAGAAGATGCTAAGTTCCGTCACGGTCACATTTATGATCATGGCGAATACAACATGCCTCATGCTTTTGACAATGCATGGTTAGTCTTTGACCAAAAACAATACCAAAAATTTGTTGAAGAAAAAGAAAGCGGTAAGCTTCGTTACAACAAGTTATTTGATAAGATGATTAATGCTACTAGCGTTTCTGAATTAGCTGATAAGATGAATGTTCCGGCTAAAAACTTGACTGCTACAATAAACCAATTCAATGAATTTGCTAAAAATGGTAAGGATCTTGAATTTGGTCGTGCCACAGACTCGATGGATGAAATCAGTACTAACAAACTTTATGCTCTCAAATTAGCTCCAGCCGTTTTGAACACTCAGGGTGGTGCAGAACATAACGAAAAAGCTGAAATATTGAATAACAATGATCAACCAATTCCTCACCTATACAGTGCTGGTGAAATGGGCGGGATGTGTGTCAATCGTTATCAAGGTGGCGGTAATCTCGCTGAATGCTTGATTTTCGGTAAGATTGCTGGTGAGCAAGCAGCTAAGATGAAGTCGGATACACAAGAAGTTAAACTAGAAAATGCTGTGCCATCGGTTAATGATTTAATAGCTGGGGATAAAATTGACAATATAGAACTAGGTCCAGATCAATATGTTGGTTCTACCGAGGCTGGTATTGGTGGTCGAATTGTGGTTAGAGTTACTTACAAAGATAAAAAGATTAAGAATGTTGAAGTGCTTGAAAATCATGAAACTGAGGGAATTGGAGCAGTAGCTATTCAAAAATTACCTGATGAAATTGTTAAGGTTAATAGTACGGAAATTGATGCAGTCTCAGGTGCTTCAACGACTACTAGAGCAGTTGAAGAGGCGGTTAATAAAGCAATTAAGAAGGCCAAATAGCTAATTTTCACGAAAATGTCTTAGAATATCAATACCTTTTTTCTGATAGTCATTTGGAATAAAGCTCTTCCGCATAGCAATTTGCATATAAGCCCATAACCTTTGATCTGGTATCAAGTGAATAATATGCAAATCTCTTCTATCTTTAAGTGTATCTTCCATTGCTAAAGCAATACCTACATTTTGACTAACTAAGTCGATCATTAGTTGCATAGTTCTAGCTGTAAAAATTATTTTTGGAGAAAAATTACCTAATTTTGCTTCTTGATCTAAGCATTCTCTGGTCAAATATCCTTCTGAACGCGCAATAAAGTCTCGCTCTGACAGCTCAGAAATTTTAACTTGCTCTTTATTAGCCCAAGGATCGTTAAGACCAGTTATTATGACTAATTCTGTTTTATTTAAATTACGAATATAGTAATTTGAGTCGTTAATAGGCACCATCCAAGAATAAATGGCCACATCAATATCTCCATTGGTTAAACTTTCGAATATATCTGCTGATCGCTCTAGATGCGTGTCAAGCATTGACATTATGTTAGCGTGATGAAACTGAGCGATAACCTCAGGAATATACATGCTGCCAGCAACACCAGAAAAAGAGATTCGTATTTTCTTCTCACTGGCATGCATTACATCATAATTAACGCTATTAATTTCATGTAGAAGCTTAACTGATTTATTGTAAAGCAAGTCTCCAGCAGTTGTTGTGTTGAGTTTGCCTTTTCGATTAACCTGTTCAACTAAAGGATCTTTAAAATGCTTAGCTAGACGTTTAACAGCTGCTGAGATCGTTGGTTGAGTAACGTTAAAAAATGTAGCTGTTTTAGTGTAACTACCAGTTTCTATTAATTTGCAAAAATACATTAAGTCTTGATTATTCATCATAAACCCCATTTATAAATATATTTTATATATTGATCTTTTTTGATTATAAGTTATGAACTTCACAATCATTATAAAACTTATTATATTGAGATTTAAAGCAAAAAAATAAATCATTTTATTCACAAATTCAAATTAGCATTTAACGAAATAATGTTATAAATTGTAATCGTCAACAAAAGATAAGCGCTTACAAAGTTTGATTAATAATTTAGGGAGTAGAAAAATGTTAGATAAATTTCAATGGAAGAAATGGATTCTTCCTTTAGTAATTGGAATTGTACTGTGGCTTGTAACACCATTTAAGCCAACAGATATTAGTGTGCCAGCTTGGCATTTATTTGCAATCTTTGTTGCAACTATTGCAGCATGTATTACTAAGCCATTACCAATGATGGCTACCACTTTAATTGCAGTTGTGATAGCAACCTTAACCGGTATATTTAACATGAAAGAAGTGGCGGCTGGATTTGGTAATTCAACCTCTTGGATGGTTGCTATGTGTATGTTTTTAGCAGCTGGATTTATTAAATCAGGTTTAGGTAAAAGAATTGCATATATTTTTGTTAGAACTTTTGGCAAAAGCACTTTAGGCTTAGCTTATGCTTTATCATTTGTAGAAACTGTTTTGGCAATAGGTATTCCAAGCAACAATGCACGTGTTAATGGGATCATGTATCCAATTATCGATGGTCTTTCTCGTGAAATGGGTTCTGATCCTGAAAAGGGAACACAGAGAAAATTAGGTTCTTTCTTAGTGTTTAATGAATATGAAATCAACAATGTTACTTCCGGTATGTTTTTAACAGGTTTGGCAGGTAACATGGTAGCGTTAGGTTTGGCAAAAACACAAGGAATTGAAATTTCTTGGATGGAATGGTTCCTAGCTGCTATTGTCCCTGGACTGATTTCTTTACTTGTTGTGCCATTTTTATTGTATAAAGTTTATCCACCAGAAGTAAAAGAGACTCCAAATGCTCATGCTTGGGCAGATAAAAAGTTAACAGAACTAGGTAAAATGACGGCTGCTGAAAAAATTATGTCAGTGGTCTTTGTAGTAGCTATTTTGCTCTGGTTAGTGGGGCCACATATTGGAATTGATGCGACTGAAACTAGTTTTATTGCTGTAGCATTACTTTTAATTACTGGAGTAATTAATACCAAAGATATTCTAAATGAAAGTTTTGCTTGGAATATTTTAACTTGGCTTTCAGTTATTATGCTAATGTCACAAAAATTAATGACTTTAGGCTTTTTCCCATGGTTCTCAAAGACATTGGGTGCAGGACTTAAAGGCATGAATTGGGTATTAGTTTTAGTAGTTCTGTGGTTAGTTTACTTCTACTTACACTATTTGTTCCCAAGTGTATCAACTCAGATTTCAGCTTTGTATGCTGGTTTTTTATCAATTGCTCTAGGTGCGGGAGTGCCAAAAATTATGGCAGCACTAATGCTAGCAATGTGTGGTACAGTATATCTTTCAACTTCTACATATTCTGCGGGCCCTGCTGCAATGGTTTCTTCAACAGGATATATTTCTAATAAGGACTTCTGGAAGTTAAGTGCAATTATTGGTGTGGTATTCAACATTATCTGGCTTGGTGGCGGATTGCTTTGGACTAAAGTTATTGGATACTGGTAAAAATAGGTGAATAAAATGATATATAATTCTTCGTTAAAATGGGACAAAGTCTATGATGTAATTGTTGTGGGTTTTGGTGGTGCCGGTGCAGGAGCCGCAAGATTTGCAGCAGATAACGGTGCTCATGTTTTACTAGTGGATTCGGCTCCAGAAGGTAGCGAAGGTGGTAATACCAGATATGCTGGTGGTGCTTTTGCCTGGGGCAGTAATTTTGATGATCTAAAAGATTACTACAAACAAACTTATTATCCATTTAAATACGATGAAAAAGATTTAGATGCTTTTGTTGAGAATGTTCTTAAGATGAAAGAATATTCTAAAAAGTATTTTGGTATTGAGGCAAAAGCTACAGGAAGAAGACCTAAGGGTGAATATCCTGAATATCGGCATGGGGATGCAATGCAATCGCAAAGTATGACCCAAGGGATGTATAATGGCGGTTTCTGGAAGCTGCTACGTAAGAAAGTTTATGAAAGATTAGATAGAATTGATATTTGGTTTGATTCTCCTGTAGAGCATTTGATTCAGTCGCCAAAAAATCAGACTATTATGGGCGTAGTAATTAATCGTAATGGCAATAAAAGACTGGTTGCTGCTAAAAATGGTGTAGTTCTAAGCTGCGGTGGTTTTGAAAATAATCAAGCGATGGTTCAAGACTTTTTAGGTCAAGGATCTTTGGCTCCAATAGGCTCTTTATATAATCAAGGCAAAGGAATTGATTTAGCTGTCGAAGCAGGAGCACGATTATGGCATATGTCTAACTATGATTCGCACGGTTTATCATTAAGACAGAACGACCCACGTGAAAAGTTTGCCTATATGATTAATTGGAAATCATTGTTTAATGGCTCAATTTTTGTGGCGGGTGATGATGGTACACGTTATTTCCGTGAAGATGAGGAAGATCGTCATGGTTATAAATATAATCATGGCAATTGGATAATGATTCCTAACCAAAATCATCCTCATATTGTAATGGATCAAAGACAATATGAGCAATTGAGTAACGATACTTCTGCGAAGGCAAGTCAAATAAAAGAATTAATTTCTTACGCAATTAAAGCAAATACGATTGAAGAACTTGCTGAAAATATATCCGCTCCTAGATTAAAGCAAGAAGTTGCAGACTTTAATTTCTTAACTGATGTAAAAAAGCGAGATATGTTTCTTCATCGAAAAATTGATACTATGCGTAGTTTTGGAAAAGGACCATATTATGCAATTCCTGTAAGACATAATATTCTTCATACTCATGGTGGAGCTAAAAGAAATGAAAATTGTGAAGTAATTGATTTAAATGGCAAAGTTATCCCTCATTTATATGAGGCTGGTGAATTAGGTGATATTTTTGCTACTAAATATATCGGTGCTAATAGTATTGCTGACTTATTGATTTCGGGAAAGATAGCTGGCGAGAATGCTGCTAAGCCCAAGGATCAAGAGGTTGAATTAGATGCAGTTACTGGTGCCTCTAAAGTTGCTGATTTGAAATCCGATGCTCATACTATGATAGCCAATTTTGATGCTGGTAAAAATCAGGGTATAGGTATCAGTTCAAATGGAATAAGTGATTTACCGATTGTAGTTAGAGTAACACTTAATGATAAAAATCAACTTAAAAAGATTGAAACTCTGCAACAGAAAGAATCACCATCATTAGGAGGAAAAGCAATTCCAGTTTTAACCAAAGCAATGATTGCTAACAATACTACTGATGTAGATACTGTGTCCGGTGCTTCTGTTACTAGTCATGCCTTTCAAGAAGCCGTATCTGATGCTTTGAAACATATTCAAAAATAAAAGTTAATAAACCAAAAAGAGCGATAGTACCAATGATATAGTCCTACTTTAGTAGACAGTACAAATATATAAAATTGTACTATCTATGAAAGCAGGACTTTTTGTATGTCTAGAAAAAGTAAATTTAGCTATGAAGCTAAGCTTAAAGCAGTTAAACAATTTAAGACCAAGATCGATCTTTTAGATGATCCACAACATAAATACTTGATTTATGCTCCATATGAGCGCCCAAAGATCCAAGAAAATTACTTAACTGATATGGAACATTATTCCAAGCTCTTCACCGCGGATGCAACACAAATTATTCTGGAAGAATTGAATCTGCCTGAGAATAAATTGTCTTTCGTAAAACGATATCACACATACTTTGGTGCTAAGACTAGACGTAGTGATTTTGTTAAATATTGGTCAGAAGACTTTGAATCTAATCCAGAAAAGGGCATTATTGCGGCAATTACTAAGACTGAAAAGTTAGACATGAACGAGCTGCTCATGAAGATCATTGCTGCCGGTAGTTCTAATAATCGCTATTTGTTCTCGTTTGTTAAATACAATGTTTTGGATCCATTTTGGAAACTGATCGGTAACTACTTTGGCTATGATACAGAAGAGAATGTTAGTCTTCTTGATCTGTTCAACCGACTTTTTGTAACTTATTTGGCTAACGAATTAAGCAGCAAATTGCCACACAAGCTGCAAGAATTGGTGCTTAAGAATAAAGACAACGTTCAAATTTTCATTGATCGTTTCGCCGATTCTAACAAGTATCAAGAATATTATGATAATGAGTCAACGCGTGTCTGGATTGATCTTGAGTTGCACGACGTTTTAGTGCAAGAGGCATTGAGCGATTTAACGCAAGTGACAATTTTTGATGAAGTTAATGATCTGGTTTTAGCTGAAATTCGCAGCAAATTCGTTGGCAATCAAGTTACCGACTATGAGCAAGTTTTGGAGATCATTGATCAGATGCTGAAGCGGACGCGCAATAACTTCGCTAACCGTACTGAGAATGAGTATAAGTTTTTGCGTTATGCAGCTGAATTGTTGAATTTGCGTGTGCCATTGGTAGAAAACTGGCAGAAGGAACTGAGCGAATATCTTGATAATGAGTATCAGATCGACACGATTTATCGTAAATGCTTGCTCGCTTATACCAGAATTGCGGATAATGACGAGTATGCTGAAATTAAGAAGACGGTTGATCTTTACTACGGTAACGGTCTACTTAACAGCTCAGTTAAGCAATGGAATGAAACTTTCGATCTGGCGCAAGTGCCTGCCAAATTAAGACAAGAGCGCTTTTACCATAATTATGTCAAACATGTTCGTGAGCGTGTGGTTGTCATCTTCTCTGATGCGCTGCGCTTTGAAGTTGCTAAAGAACTTGAAGAAGAGCTTAACAGCAACGATCGTTTGACGATGAAGATGCAATATGCTTTGACGGGACTGCCATCGGTCACTTACACAGGAATGAATGTGATGTTACCGCATGATACTTTAACTTGGGATGCCAAAGCTGGCAGGGTTAGAGTGGATGGCAAGAATGCGGAAACAACGCCTAACCGTGATAAGATTCTGAAGGCTGTTGATGAAAGTAATTCGGCTGCGCAATTAAAAGATATTTTGGAAATGACCTCCAAGGAGATCAAGCAGTTTATCACTGGAAAAAATGTAATTTATCTTTATCACAATCAAATTGACGCAAAAGGTCATGAATTAAAGACAACTAAAGAGTTGGTTGATGCCACTGAAAAGGCGATTGCAGAAATCAAAGCTGCAATACAATCATTGAGAACTAACGGTGTAGCCCATATTATCGTTACTGCCGATCACGGGTTTATCTATCAAGAGCGACCAATTCAAGATACGGATAAGATTGACTTGAGTGATCAAAGTTATGAGGGCAATGCTCACTTACGATACTTGATTACGCCAGACAAGATTAGCGTTAAGGGCGTGAAAGGCACCACAATGGGCGTCGGTCTGGGCAATAACGATCAGACTAATGTTTATTACCCGACAAGTCCTAACGAATTCGTTGCCAAAAGTGGCAGTAAAAATTACGTTCATGGTGGTTCATCCATTCAAGAAATGCTGATTCCTGTACTTGATATTAAGGCAACTTCAAGAAGATCCGCCGCTAAGCCGGCAGAAATTAAACTTGCTGCAACGACCTTCAAGATTAATAACTTGAAGATGAATCTATTGTTCAATCAAACCGCACCAGTCAGCGATGTAGTTTTACCAACGCAATACCATGTTTACTTCACTGATGAGGATGGCAAGTTGATCTCTAACAGCGTAACGATAGAAGCCGATCGCAAGGGCTCTGCTGCCGATCGCACAATCGCCGTCACGATCACAATTCAAGACGCGCAATATGATATTAACAAAAATTACTTCTTAGTCGTTGAACGCGATGGCTCAGATGAAGATCCGCAACGCTTCAAGTACACGATAGATTTGTTTACTAGAGGATAGTTTTAGAAAGATTATAGGGGCTTATCTCGTTGATTTTGAATCTTTCTTGAGGTTACATATGATACAATTAAGAATCGAATTTTTAGAAAGTTTACAAGTATAATAGATAAAAAATTGTCTTTTGGAGAATAAAGTAAATGATTTAAAAATTATGGTGTATAAGTCACTAATAAAAATATAAGTGAGGAATATTTAAAGCAAAGAACATACTTTTTACAAGTTGATAAGATTTGATCAAACTCAAAATCTTGAAGTCTCTTTTAATTGATAGATATGGCTCTTGTTGGCATGGAATTAAGATATATTTTATTGCATACTTATCTTGATATTGAACACTGGGTTAAAACCATTTTTTAAGGATTATCACGAATGAGACAGATGAAGATGGTTATTGAATTGTTTAAGAAGTAATTCAAGACAATGCCAATCTAACAGATTTCAGAAATAGCAATATGGTATGGATTAAAGTAGTTGATTATTATGCATAAATTCGCTATGATGAATGTAGAAGCTATGACAGATGCTGCTTCAGTCTTTTACTAAAGACTGTTGTAACAGAAAGGAGTACATAAGTACTCTTTTTTGGTTAAAATAATAAGCCCCGAAAGTTGAGTGCTTTCGAGGCTTTTCTTTTATATTATTTTTTCTTAGAAATAGAGTCACGGATATTTAATTGACTATGGCAAGTGATCGTAAGTGGAATTTGAATATATTCCGTAATTAGATCTTTAGCCAAACGAACGGCAGTCTTGCCCATTTCTTCAGTATTCATATAGACACTGGATAGGGTAGGAGTTAAGAAGCGATTGATATCTACATCATCAAAACTAACAACAGAGATATTATTTGGAATATTAACACTAGCATCATTGAAAGCTTTGTATATACCTAGTGCCATAGGATCACTACCGACAACAACAGCAGTAGGACGTTGTTGTAGTTTTAAGATCTTTTTTCCAGCTTCAAAAGCAGAGTCAGTTGACCAATCAGTAATAAAAGAATGGCAGTACTGATCAAGATTATGTAGCTTCATCCAGGACAAGTGAGTGAGTTCACGTAGATCATTTTTTTCACAAGCAATCTTACCGTCAAGATCAAGAACCAATGATTTTCCACCGATATAAACAATGTTCTTGTGTCCCAGATTATAGAGGGTATCAAGAATATGAGAAGTTTCTTCCACGAAGTCATTACGAACGATATTACAATTATGAATATTGGTGTTGACGTCGATAAAAATTATATGAGGATTAATGCTTTGAATCTGCTTAATTGCTGCGGGTGTCATTTCACCCTCGATTAGCACTGCGCCAAATTTAGCTAAGTCAGCCCAATTTTTATCATCATCTTCTATTCTAAAAGGTTGCTCAATACGTAAATGCCACTTCTTGGCTTCTTCATTAATGCCTTTATGCAGATTGAGAAAATAGGGATCAGTGATCTCACGAGATTTGTTATAGCGCATGATTAGTGCAATCGAGAGCTGGTTATCAGTTTGTTTGGGACCAGGATATTTTTGAGATTTCGAATAATGCAGGCGTTTGGCGGTTTCGATAACGCAGGCACGACTGGCCTCATTGATTCTAAAAGTTGGATCATTGTTTAAAATTCGTGATACGCTAGCTGGCGATACCCCAGTAATACGTGCAATGTCTCTAATACTTGCCATAAAGATGCTCCCTGTTTGTTTACTGTTTACATTATACAACTTTTAGCAAGAAACTGGTGTATACCGAACTTGAGGATAATAGTTTAGTGTCCATAAAGTAAGTCATATTGAATCAATGTGACTTACTTTATGGACACTAAATTTACTTATTTTACTACACTACATAGTAAAGTGTAGTAAAATAAGTAAAAACGCAATTGAAAAAGAAGAATATGGAAATAATAAAATCTTAATAATTTGTTCGCTTGTTTTTATATTTGTAATTCATTAAACTTATGTTCGAAATAATGAAAGGAAAAATATATTTTTCAATTGTAGGTAATATAATTCCATATTCGTATGTTGACAGTACTTATGAAACAAAAATCATTGATTAGTCAACTAGCAAAAATACATAACGGTACAATTACTCATCGTGAATTAGCATTAAATGGAGTATCAAGTTATAGTATTTCGAAAGCTGTTCAGGATGGTACGTTAGAAAAAATACGTCCGGGAATTTATTTATTTGGTGATGATACCGAGGATATATTTTATAGTTTGCAACAAAAATATAAAAAAGGAATCTATTCTTTAGAAACAGCATTATATTTATGGGGGTTAAGTGATCAATATCCTTTTAGCTTAGATATGACTTTTCCTAGGGGCTACAATAATCCAACTTTGGATATTGAAATAAATCCACATATTCAAACTAAAAGTTTGGCTACTCAGGGAATAACTCAAACTGAATCATTCAATGGAAATATGATTAATCTCTATACTCCTGAAAGAACTCTAGCTGAAATATTGCGACCGATTAATGCTGTAGATATCGAAATAATTACCAATGCCTTCAAGATGTGGAATAAGGAAAAGAAAAAAGACATAAATACATTAATGTCTTTTGCAGAAAAGTTTAGGGTAACTAGAAAGGTAAATAGCTACTTAGAGGTGTTGTTGTGAAAAATTATGTTGATGAGAAGTAGTTCAAAGCAGATGTAAGAAGGTATGCTAGAGAGCATAATATAAAAGGAAATGAGATTGGTCGATTATGGCAAGAAATTATGTTAGATGATTTGCTAGAAAGAATTTCAGTATCAAAATATCGAGATAATTTCATTTTAAAAGGTGGTTTTTTGTTGTCGGCTATTGTTGGTATCGATAAAAGATCCACGGAAGACATTGATGCTGAGATAAAAGGATTAGATTTGACCGAAAAACAAATAGCTAAAGTATTTGAAGAAATCTGTCAAATAAAATTAGCGGGGGATCTATTAAGCATTTCGTTGTCAGAAATTGAACAGATTCATGAGCATGAAGAGTACAAGGGCTATCGATTACATTTTAATGCTTCTTTTCGGAAGATAAGATATCCATTAAAAGTAGATGTTTCAACAGGGGATGTTATTACACCTAGGGAGATTGAATATAGCTATAAATTACATTTAGAAGATCGACATATTAATATTTGGGCATATACTATGGAAACTATAGTAGCGGAAAAATTAGAAACGGTAATTACGAGAGGAATAGCTAATACACGTATGAAAGATCTCTATGATTTATTCATACTGCAGAGAGAACGAATCAATTTAGCTACTTTAAAGTCAGCTTTTGCTAATACTACGAATTACCGTGAATCAATCTTTTGGACAGGACAAGATATGGATTATAAGTATTGTCTAAGACAAGTAGATATTATTGCTGAAAATAGTAATATGCAGAATCTTTGGAATAGATACGTGAGAAAACATCCTTTTGCTAAGGGAATCACTTTTACTCAAGTTATTCAGGCAGTTCAAACTTGGCTAACTAAATTAGAGTTTGAAAAATAATTTCAATCAAAAATGACGCTAATTGATCGAACCAGCGTCATTTTTTTAGATAATAGATGTAGAAAATAGTTTGAAAAACGATTAGTTTTTATAGAAATCTTTATTATACTTTACTTGTCTTCGTAGCCCTTTGGGTGACTCTTGTGCCAGTTCCAAGCAGTTGCGATAACGTCATCAACACTTTCATGCTTTGGCTTCCAGCCCAAAATAGTTCTTGCTTTGGTTGAATCAGCAACCAAAGAGTCAGGGTCACCGCCACGACGTGGACCCATTGTGTAAGGAATATCAATCCCTGTTACTTTTTTAGCAGCGTTCAAAATTTCAAGGTTGGAGTAACCTTGAGCAGTACCCAAGTTAAAGACATCTGACTTATTAGTCTCCATCATATGTTTCAGTGCCAAAATATGAGCATCAATTAAATCTTCAACTTGAACGTAGTCACGAACGTTGGTGCCGTCTTTAGTATCATAGTCATCACCAAAGATAGTAAACTTACCATCCCCAGAAATTGCACTCTTCAAAATATTTGGAATCAAGTGTGTTTCTGGTGCGTGATCTTCACCGATTGTGCCATCACTTGCAGCACCAGCAACGTTGAAGTAGCGAAGAGCAGTGTACTTAATACCATCAGCTTTGTCAGCCCAAGCCATGATCTTTTCCATCATCATCTTGGTTTCACCATATGGGTTGATTGGATCAAGTGGGGTGTCTTCGGTGATTGGCAATTTCTTAGGAATACCATAAGTTGCAGCACTTGAAGAGAAGACTAAGTATTTAACACCAGCGTCATTCATAGCTTGTAATAATGAAATCATGCCAGTAACGTTATTGTCATAGTACTTAAGTGGCTTTTTAACTGACTCTGGAACTAATGAATATGCTGCAAAGTGCATAACAGCATCGATCTTTTCATCACGTAAAATCTTTGAAACTAAGAAGGTATCTTCGATATCGCCTTGGTAAAACTTGGCCTTTGGATCAACGGCTTTTCTGTGACCGGTGTACAAAGCATCAAGAACAACGACATCGTTGCCTTCCTTAACTAATTCACGAACGGCGTGTGAGCCGATATAGCCGGCACCGCCAATAACTAAAACTTTCATGTTTACTCCTTTTTTAATTGGTTATTAGTCTTTACTTAAATCAATTACATTATAACACATTATTTAGTAAATTATTTACCAATTTACGCTAAATTATTTAAATTAATTTAGCGTAAATGAGAATTCATGATCTTGCTCAGGATCGATGTGGTATTGCTCTTCTACATCGGAGCCCCAACTGTCGATGCCGCCTACGCCGCGAACAGCTCCCGCGATTACCAATACGCTTCTACGTGCCAATGGCAACTCTTCAATGTGGGTAGTATTTTCTAATTCTTCTGCAGTGTATGGCAGTAAACTGAAGTTAAATGACTGCTTAGTTTGCGTAATCTTTAAACTAAAGTCGCCATCTTTGTCCGCATTGTTTTGCGTAGAATTACAGGTGATGATTAATTCATTAGTCTGCATGTGCATCCCGTTTTCCTGTGGTACAAGATACTTAGTAACTGGCAAGCCGTCAATATGGAAAGTTCTGCGTTCTGCTCCAGCCATTCTGTCAGGGTAGGTTTCACCAGACAAGCCAGTATAGTCAAAACTTTTAGCCTTGGTTGGCATAATGAATCTCATGCCAATAACAGGCAAAGGCAGCAAGCCTTTTTTACCAAAATAATGCATGGTAATCGTCATGTGACCAGCATCATTAATATTGTAACTGATTTTGACTTTGGTTGCAGGAGTAGTTAAAGTTTCGTAGTCAAAAGCCACTTTTACTTTATGGGCAAATTCCTGATTACTAAATTGATTATTGATTGGAGTGACAGGCAATTCGTCGAATTGGTGATCGTCAACTTGAACGTGAATACCCACACATTTAGTGAACATGTCAGCTGATAGCCATTGGGCTGCTTTTTTATTAAAGTCGCTACCGCAATCGTTATCGGTGGTCGCCCGCCAAAAAGTTGGTGTAGGCGTGCGGTCCGCGAACATTAAACCGTCGCCAGAGAATTCATAATCGGAGTGACGATCATCAAAGTCGCCACCGTAACGCAATACGTCCTGTCCGCTGACTGGATCATGCACAAGCAGAGCCTGATCGATGAAGTACCAGATAAAGCCGCCAATGTACTGAGGGTATTTATCAATTAGCTTGATGTAAGAGCCCATGCCACCGTCGGAGTTGCCCATGTCGTGCATGTATTCACATTCGACAAGTGGCTTTTTAGGATTTTGGAGATATTCTTCTGCCTCTTTAGGTGGCAAATACATACAGCTTTCAAGTTCTGAGATTTCTTTCTTAAATTCTGGTGCATGGAAGACGCCTCCGTAGTGGGTGAGGCGAAAGGAATCGTGATCTTTGTAGAGTTTGTTCATAGCGGCGATGTTGCTGCCGGCATATGATTCGTTACCAAGTGACCAGAATAAGATTGTAGTGTGATTTTTGAAGGTTTCATAATTGCTGCGGGCTCGTTCGACGACGACTTCACGCCATTCGGGGATGCTGCCGGGTACATTGGAAGTAGCTTCAACTTGGCCGAACTTTTGCCAGGTGCCGTGGGACTCCAAATTGTTTTCCGCCATCATGTAAATTCCGTTTTGATCGCAGAGATAGTACCAAGGAATTTGATTTGGATAGTGGCAGGTTCTAACGGCATTGATGTTGTTGTGTTTAAAGGTAGCAATGTCTTCCTTCATGTCGGCTAGGGTAATGCTGCGGGGACGCTTAGCATCCCATTCGTGACGATTAACGCCGTTGATGATTATTCTTTTGCCGTTAAGCAAAACCACATGATCCTTGGTAATTTCAATTTTTCTAAAACCAAATTGGTAAGAAATAAGTTCAACTAATTTGCCATCTTGGTCATGAACTTCAATGATTAATTGATAAAGGTATGGATCATGGTTGTCCCATAGGTGAACATTGGCAAAAGTTTCGTTTTCAATTTCAACGGTTGATTTAAGTGGCAACTTTTTATTAAGCAAAGTTTTGCCATTCACGGTAATCTTTGTAAAAGGGATGATCACTGTGAGCTGGCAGTTGATTAATCCTGAAGACTTCGGGCTCATCAAGCTATTTGATATTTGCTTTCATGATAAGATCTAGTTTCTATAAAAAAATATATTTTAAAAACGGTTTTATTATAACAACAAATTAAATAATTTATCAAATAAATAAAAAAATTAGTAATTAAAAATAAATAAATTAATTGAAAAGTCTCGAGAAAAATATTTTTGAATAAAATTGATCTTTATTGGAATTAAGTAAATATTTTGTATAATAAAGACAGGAATATTAGTAAATGAGAAAGAAATAATTATGACAACTATTAAAGAAATTGCACAAAAGTCGGGATATTCTTCTGCGACTGTTTCGCGGTTGCTCAATAATGATCCTAACTTATCAATTACTGCAGATACCAAAAATAAAATTTTAGAAATTGCTAATAAGCTGGGTTATTGGAAAGACCACCAAGAAAAGGAAATTAAGCCTACAATTGCGCTTCTTTACCGCACTAACCATAAAGAACAGTTGCAAGATGAGTATTTTACTTCTTTAAAGCAAGCCTTGGTAGAAACCGTTAAGCAAGAATCAATGAAGATGAAGACTTTTTATAATGCGGCTGACTTAATTGAAAATGCCTCATTGTTCCAAGGTTTTATTGGAGTAGGAGCAGCGCCAATCGAAAATGCTGAGTTGGTAAAATTGCACGAAGTTTTACCAAATGGGGTGTTTGTTGATACTAATCCAGCTCCCGAATTGTTCGATTCAATTAGACCTAACTTAACTTTAACAGTTAAGAATGCTATTGATTTGTTTATTAAAAACGGCTATGAATCGATTGGTTTTATTGGTGGTGTTGGCCCTAAGCATAATCATATTCAAGAAAATGATCCACGTTCCGTTGCCTTCGCGGAATATATGAAGGTTCACGGAAAAGATGACAGCAACATGTTCGTTTCAGGACCATTCAGCGTTGAAAATGGTTATAAGCTTGGCAAAGAAGTAATAAAGAAGTGCAAGAATAATTTACCAGATGCATTTTTAATTGCTTCTGATACATTAGCAGTCGGTGTTTTACAGGCCTTTAACGAAGAAAATATTAACGTACCAAAAGATACCGCAATTTTGAGTATCAATAACAGTAATGTAGTGAAGTACGTATCACCACCACTTTCTTCTTACAACATCAACCAGCAGGAAATGATTGATCTAGCTTTAACTATGCTGACCAATTTAATTATTCAACCTGATCGTGCGCATATTGATGTGAATATGAACACTAACTTGGTGGTACGTAAAAGCTTTATTCCTAAAGGTGAGTAAATTTTTTAGTAAATAAAAATTTTTTATTTTGAATATTTTGAAAAGAGAATGCTGAAGCATAGCATTCTCTTTTATTTTTACTATAAGTAAATAATTTATTTATATTAAATAAATTATTTTATGGTGTAATGAGTACATACTTTATTATTTTTCTTACTAATGGAATGTTCAGTGGGCTAGAGCAATCAGTAGCTGATAAATTGATTGGTTTAATCACTGGCTTAGTGGAGACTACAATCCCGATCAATGGACAGAAGAAACATGGCCTGAAGACATTAAGGTCTTTAAAAATGCAGATTTAAATTCAGCTACAATTAATATTTTCTCTTGGCAGTTCTTGAACCTAGAGGAGGAGTCTATGACTTTTCTAAATTAGACAAGATCGTTCAAGAATTATCTGATGCAAACTTTGATATTGTGATGGGTACGGCAACAGCCGCAATGCCAGCCTGGATGTTTAAAAAGTATCCGAATATCGCAAGAGTTGATTACCAAGGCAGACGTCACGTCTTTGGTCAGCGGCACAATTTCTGTCCGAACAGCAAGAATTATCAAAGACTGGATAGTGAGTTAGTTGAAAAATTGGCCCAGCACTACGCTGACAATCCGCATATCGTAGTTTGGGACGTGAACAATGAATCCGGTGGCAACTGCTATTGTGGAATGACTGGTTGAGAAACAAATACAAGACCTTGGGTGCGTTCAACAAGGCTTGGAACATGAATGTTTGGAGTCACACGATTTATGACTGGGATGAAATTGTTGTTCTAAACGAGTTGGGGGATGCATGGGGTCCAGAAAGTAGCGAAACCATTGTTGCTGGCCTTTCAATCGACTACTTGCGCTTTCAATCCGAAAGTTTACAAAACCTCTTCACGATGGAAAAGGCAGTCATCAAGAAGTGCGATCCTGAAACGCCTGTAACTACTAACTTCCACAGTTTGCCAAACAAGATGATTGACTATCAAAAGTGGGCAAAGGATCAAGATATTATTTCTTATGATAGTTATCCAACTTACGACGCACCTGCTTATAAGCCAGCATTCTTGTATGACTTAATGAGAAGCCTTGAGCATCAACCATTTATGTTAATGGAATCTGCACCTTCACAAGTTAACTGGCAATCTTACAGTCCACTAAAGCGTACAGGTCAAATGGCCGCAACTGAACTACAAGCTGTAGCTCACGGTGCTGATACAGTTCAGTTCTTCCAATTAAAGCAAGCAGTGGGTGGTTCAGAGAAATTCCATAGCGCAATTATTGCTCACTCACAAAGAACTGACACCAGAGTATTTAAAGAATTAACTGATTTAAGTCAAAAATTAAAGAAGGCTGGTCCAACAATTTTAGGTTCAAAGACTAGAGTCAAAGTAGCAATGGTCTTTGATTGGAGGCTATCCTGGTCCATTGAAAGATGTCACCGGCATCTGGGTTGAAGAAAGCGACGCAATGGTTCCAAGTCAAAAAGTTAGAGTTAAGATGGATGACAAGGAATACGAAACCAGCTTAATGTGTGATTTGATTCATCCAAATAAGGCCAAAGTTTTGGCAAGCTACGCTGATGAGTTTTACGCTGTCACTGCTGCGATTACTGAAAATGATTATGGTAAAGGCAGGCTTGGTACCAAGTTAGGTCACCAAGGTTTGACACAATTATTCAACCACATTGTGCTTGAAACTGGAGTTGAATCATTAGTTTGCGACAGCCATAAGCTTGAAGTAACTAAGCGTGTCACAGCAGATGGCAAGGAACTTTACTTCGTGCTTAACATGAGCAATGAAGAAAGAGAATTGCCAAATAAATTTGCGGATTATGAAGACATCTTAACTGGTGAAAAAGTTAAGAGTTCAATGAAGAAAAATATTGGCATATCATACACCAGATGAAATCTTTGAAAGAGAATTGGATCATATCTATCAAGCAGCTTAAGTGTTCAATTTATTATTGTAATTTACGAAATAAAATTGACAAATCTAATTTATAAAATTAAGATTTAATAAATTATTAATTTTTTAGCAACATAAAAGGAGGGCTCTATATGCAGGGACTAATGGCAGAAGATCTATTAAATTTAACAAATGCGGGTGGATTGAAAACACAAGGTGAACAAAGTATTTTTCAAATTGCTCTTCCCAATTCTAATGATTTAAATAAATATAAATGGTCACTTGTAAAGCAAAATGATAAGTCTGGATTGCAGCCATTTTTTACTACTGATGCTTATCCATCATTTGCTTTAGGTCAAGAACCATATATTTTTTTCACAACAACTAATGATGATCAAGTTACTCAGTTAGTTAAATTAAATACTGATAATCAAGAATTAACTGTACTTCACAAGTTTAAAAATCAAAATTTGATGGTTCAAAAAGTATTAGATTCTAATCGATTACTTTTATCAGGTGATGCTTTTTTGGTTAAAAGTGATCCAGATTTACCCTGGCATGAAGTAACAGAGATTCCTTATTGGTCAAATGATGAAGGAAAAGTTAACGGTAAACGTCATCAACTTTTTATTTTTGATTTAAAAGATAAAAAACTACAATCACTGGTTCCAAAAGATTTTGATGTAAGCAATTTTTGGTATCAAGATAATCGATTGTTTTTGACTGGAGCACAATATAGCGATTGTCGACCATTCCAAGGTGGTCTTTATAAATATGATTTTGCTGATAAAAATCTTCAGGAATTACTTGAACCTAATAACTGGTCAATTGCTGCTGTTGCTGTATTAAACAATGAATTATATGTAGTAGCTAGTGATAATAAGAAATATGGTATTGAAGAAAATCCTAACTTTTATCGATTAACTAAAGATAATTATGAAATGCAACTAGTTCAAGAATGGGATCATAATCTGTATAATATTGTGACTCATGATATGGAAGTGGTTCCTGGTAATACAACGTTTGTTCATGAAAATAAACTTTATTTTGTTTCAACTGTTGCAGCACATAATGAAATTTATTCTTTTGATGGAAAGCAAGTTGAACTTGTTGGTAAATGGGATGGGGCTATTGTATCTCTAGCATTTCAGGGTGAAAAATTACAATTTATTGCTAATAGTCCTAAAAGCCCACAACAACTTTATCAATTGGAGAAAGATGGAAAAGTTAAACAACTTAGTCATTTTAATGGATTTTTGAAAGATCGTTATGTTGCTGAACCACAAAAAATTAATTATAAAGACCATAATGGTAATAATCATTATGGTTGGGTTCTTTATCCTAATAACTATGAAAAAGGAAAACATTATCCAGCTATTTTAGAAATTCATGGTGGTCCTCGTGCTACTTATGGAACAGGTTTCTTTCATGAAATGCAAATGTTAGCCAATGCTGGCTATTTTGTATTCTTTACTAATATATTTGGCTCTGAAGGTTGGGGAGACGAATATGGTGATTTGCGTGGTAAATATGGCACGATTGATTATGATGATTTGATGCTTTTTACTGATGAAATTTTGAAACAAATTCCAGCTATTGATGAAAAAAGACTGGGTGTTGCCGGAGGAAGTTACGGCGGCTTCATGACTAACTGGATTATAGGACATACACATCGATTTAGTGCAGCTGTAAGTATGCGGAGTATTGCTTCATGGACTGCAATGTTTATTTCGGATATTGGACCAGAATTTGTGGATGACCAAATGGCTACAGATACATTGCACTCTAATGATATTGATAAATTGTGGTTCCATTCACCACTTCGTTATGTAAACAATGTCACTACGCCTACTCTTTTCTTGCATTCTGATCATGACTATCGTTGTCCTATTCCTGATGCCTATCAAATGTTTCAAGCTCTAAAATTGCGTGGTGTACCAACTAAATTGGTGGTTTTTCATGGATCAAATCACGATTTGTCAAGAAATGGCACTCCAAATAGACGTATTAAGCGACTAGAAGAAACTTTGCAATGGTTTGATAAATATTTAAAATAAACTCTTGTATATTTTATGGTAAATAAAAAAATAGAAATTATAGATCCAGATTTAGAATAATTTATAAAAGATTTTTATGAAAAACATAGCAAACTTATGAAACAATTAGAAGTTAAATAAATACTATATCCTAAGAAATAAGGTATTCTAGAGGTAAGAAGCTAGAATACCTTATTTTTTTGAGGATGATAAAAATGAAAATAACTGGTTATGAAGATCTTCGCGTTCTGATCGAATCACGATTAGCAGGACTTATTCAGGAATTCGTCAGCAGATGATCGACAATGTTATGAGTGAGTCGTGGGGAGTTCGCCACAGTTCAATCGTTTGGAAGATTGGAAAAAGCAGATTTTGCTTAATTATGTAGAACAAACTGGCTTGACGATTTATCAGCAGTGGTCGTTGAATGGTAGAAAAGAAAATATTGATGATGTGATTAAAGCTGCGCAAAAGTTGATGCGCGGCGGTGTCGATAAGTTCTTAAATGAATAGAAAAAATAAGGTATTCCTTTGATTTGAATGATGGGGCTTTTTTTTACTCAATTAAATATTTTATTTATTTAAGTAAATTATTTACTAAATGAAATAAAAAAGTATATACTAGTATCTGAAAACGATTACAGGACAAAAATTTGAGGTAAATAAAATGAATAAAGATGAATTACTTAAAGAATATGAAGAAACTTTTGATGAAAAAGCCCAAGAAATTTTTTTCTCACCAGGTCGAATCAATGTAATTGGTGAACACACTGACTACAACGGCGGTCATGTTTTTCCAGCCGCAATCAGCTTAGGTGTTTATGGTGTCTATGGCCCAAGAGAGGATAAGAAAGTTCGCCTATATTCAGGTAACGTTGACGGCGACATCGTAGAATTCGACATTGATGATACAACCGTTGAAAAAGGCGACCGCTTCTGGGCCAACTATTTTAAAGGTATGATCACTTACTTGCGTGAAAAGTATGACAATATCGATCATGGTTTCAACTTATACATCAAGGCCAACTTGCCATCTGGTTCAGGCCTTTCATCAAGTGCCGCAATTGAAATGCTCATGGGTATCATTCTTAAAGATGAATTCAACTTAGATGTTGATCGTGTTGCTTTGGCTAAAATGGGTCAAAGAACTGAAAATGAATTTGTCGGCTTGAACTCAGGTATTATGGACCAATTTGCCTGCATTATGGGCAAAAAAGACAGCGCAATTTTCCTTGATTGCAACACTCTTAAATATGAATACATGCCACTTGCTTTAGGCGACTATGAAATCATCATCATGGCCACTAACAAGCCTCATACTTTAGCTGATTCTGCTTACAACGACCGTGTTCGTGAATGTAATGATGCTCTCAAGAAGCTCCAACAAAAACTCGATATTAAGTCTTTAGGTGAACTTGATAACGGCACCTTTGATGAATATGCTTACTTAATTAATGACGAAACAGAAATCAAGCGTGCGCGTCATGCCGTTAGTGAAAATCAAAGAACTTTACGTGCTACTAAAGCCATGAAAGGTGGCGACTTGGAAAAATTGGGTCGTTTGATTAATGCTTCCCATATTTCGCTTCATTATGATTACGAAGTAACTGGTAAGGAACTTGACACTCTAGCTGAAGCTTCTTGGAAGCAACCTAGAATTTTAGGTGCCAGAATGATCGGCGGCGGCTTCGGTGGTAGTGCAATTGCCATTGTTAAAAAGAGTGAAGCAGAGAACTTCAAGAAAAACGTTGGCAAGATTTACCGCGACAAGATTGGCTACGATGCAAGTTTCTACGATGCAGAAATCGTCGATGGAACCAAAAAGATTAATTAGTTTTGGAAGGATAAGAAATGAAAGTTATTGAAAATTTTGCAGATGAAGTAATTAATAGTGGTGCTTATCAGCCACTTGATCGCGTTTATGTCATTAATAAAATTCGCGGTTTAGTCGGCGATTATGACGAAGAAGAAAACGACAAGCCAGCCGTTAAGCAATTGGTTGATATTGCCGTAAAGAATAAAAAGATTCCCGACGATGTTACTTCAAGAGAAGTATTGAATGATCAATTGTATGACTTGGCAACGCCAACTCCATCCAAGACTAATGAAATCTTTTGGCAAAAGATGGAAAGATCTTCTGAAAAGGCAACTGATTGGCTCTACAAGCTTTGCGTGAACAACAACTACGTTAAAAGGGAAGCCATTGCTAAGAACGTTGTTTTCTCAGGCACTAGCTCAAAAGGTCACGGCTTAGAAATTACTATTAATTTGTCTAAGCCTGAAAAAGACCCCAAGGCAATTGCGGCAGCTGCTCATGCTACTGGTAAGAAATATCCTCAATGTGCGCTTTGCCTCGAAAACGAAGGCTATGTTGGTGGCTATGGTAAAAATGCGCGTTCTAATTTAAGAATCATTCGGATGAATATTGCAGGTAAGCCATGGGGCTTCCAATATTCACCGTATGCCTACTTCAATGAACACTGCATTTTCCTTGATCAAAAGCACATCCCAATGGTGATCAATCAACAAACTTTAATTAATTTGGTTGAAATTGAAAAGATGCTGCCACATTACTTCGTTGGTTCAAATGCTGACTTGCCAATTGTTGGTGGCTCAATGCTGGCCCACGAACACTACCAAGGTGGTCGTCATACTTTCCCAATGATGAAGGCCAAGATCAAGAAGCCAGTTAGCTTTAAGCAATATCCTGATGTGAAAGCTGGAATCGTTGACTGGCCAATGAGTGATTTGCGTTTAATTAGTGAAAATTCACTTGACTTAATTGACCTTGGTGCAAAGATTATCAAATTCTGGGATAACTATTCAGACACTGCACGCAGCATTAAAGCTTACGATGGTAAGACTCGTCACCACACGGTAACGCCAATCATGCACCGTGAAGGCAAGAACTTCGTGCTCGATCTAGTTTTGCGTGATAACAATACTAGTGGTCAATATCCTTTGGGCATTTTCCACCCACACGAAAAGTTATGGCACATTAAGAAGGAAAACATCGGCTTAATTGAAGTAATGGGTCGTGCTATTTTGCCAGGACGTCTTAAGAGTGAACTTGAAGAAGTAAAGAAATACTGGCTGGGTGAAGATAACAATATGGCTGCTAGTCATAAAGAATGGGCTGATCAAGTTAAGGCTGAAAACGAAATTAGCTGGGACAATGTTGATCAAGTAATGCAGCAATCACTTGTCGAAGTATTTGAACAAGTTCTTCAAGATGCTGGCGTGTTTAAGAATGATGCAGACGGTGATGAAGGCTGGGATAAATTTATTACAGCTTTAACCAAAAAGATTAAGTAAAGTAATTGAAGCGAGATCTTGAGGGTCTCGCTTTTTGTTACCGGTAACGCATATGTTATTGATAAGAAATACTTTATAATATTAATGAAAGCGAATACAAAAAAGAAAAGGCGAGAACATGAAAACAAGTTTTAATAAATATGGTCGAAAAGATGGCAAAGATCTTTGTGAAATTAGTTTAAAAAATGACAACGGCATGGTTGTTAAGGTACTTAACTATGGTGCAACGCTAGAAAAAGTTTTGCTTAACGACAAGAATATGATTTTGTCATTAAATTCACCAGCTGATTATTCTCAAGAAAGAAATTATTTAGGTGGTACAGTTGGCCGAATTGCCGGTAGAGTCAGAAAAGGTCAATGGAGACATGGTCTTGAAATTCATCAATTGCCAATCAACGAAGGTGAGAATCACATTCATGGCGGAATTGGTACAGATACTGAAGTATGGGATTTTGAACCTTCTTGTGATGAAAACAGTGCACGAGTAGATTTAACGTTATTTGATCCAGATGGTCATAATGATTATCCAGGCAATTTAAAGATTCATGTCAAATATGAATTGGACAATGATGATACTTTGCATTATTCAATTAATGCGGTGAGTGACCAATTAACTATTTTTAATCCGGTAAATCATGTTTATTTTACCTTGGGTGAAAAAGATAATATCAAAGATCTTAAGCTAAAAATGAATGCTGATTATTATTTGCCAGTTGATCACTCTGGAATGCCTGATCGTGGAATGGAAGAAGTTGCTGGCACTGCTTTTGATTTTAGAAAGACTAAGCGTGTAGGGGATGCTTTGGAAGCTGACGATCCTCAAATCAAAGACAGAGGAGGCATGGATCATCCATTTATTTTAAATGGTAATCAACCTGGTGCAGTGTTAAGTTCTGCAGATCATAAGGTGACCGTGAATACTGATGCACCATCATTGATTATTTATACTGGAAATGGTTTTGATCATACTGGAAAATATACCTCTGATTTCGGCCAATATGCGGGAATTACTTTTGAAGCACAAATTCCGCCGGCTGAAGGCAGCGATTTAGGTCGTATTACTTTGTTACCAAATGAAGAATTTAAGCGCAATGTAAGTTGGAAATTTGAATAAAGATTAATAATAAAAACATCTCTGTTTAGAACTATTCTTAGCAGAGATGTTTTTTGTATATTTTTACTTCTTAATATGAGAATCAGTTCTAACCATTTGTCGATATGCTTTGGGACTAAAGCCAGAATACTTCTTAAACGCTTTAGAAAAGGTAAATTCATCAATATATCCTACTGAAACTGAAATTTCTTGAATGGAGCTTGGAGTATTTTTTAGTCTATTTTTTGCTTTTTCCATTCTGATTTTTATTAAGTATTTTTGTGGGGAAATGTTAAATTCCGCTTTGAAGATGTTATATAAGTGGCTGCGTGAGATATCGATCTTGTTACATAAAGAGCTAACGGAACAATTATGGTCACTATAATTGTCATTTAAGTAATTGATAGCTAATTTCAATTTGAAATGACTATTGTTTTTAGGTCGCTTCTTTCTAATGGAATATTCTGAATCTAAGTGGTAGAAAGTTTGATATATTAATGACTCAATTAATATATCGTTGATTAAACTAGTTGGCCGATGAAGCGCATCAAATAGTTGGAATAAGCTATTGCAAAAATTAGAATTTTGAACTTGGCGTAAATAATGTTGCGTAGACAGAGAAGATCCAGCGAGCATCGCACCTATTTTTAAGCCGGACAAACCGATCCAGAAATATGTCCAAGGCTCTTTGCTGTCGGCTTTGTAAAAACAAGGAACTCCTTTAGGAAGGATAAAAACATCGCCGGCTTGCAGTTGAATTGCTGGATGGTTAGCTGAGGAGAAAGTTCCTTTTCCTTTAATGATGTAGTGAATGACATAGTTTTGTCTGACGTTATTACCACTAAAAAAATAGTTGGGTAAACAGCTTTCTTTGCCAAAAAACAAAACATTGCTTTCTAGACTAATGTCATTTAGTGTCTTATATTCTCCATCCATAATGACAAATCCTCCAATAAAAAATCATATTTTACATGTCACCATGGATTCTAGCATAGTGTATGAATACTAGCAATACAGCATTTATTTAAGCAAAAATGTCAAAATGTTTAATAAACAAAGTGACAAAGAACATATAAAGCAGACCATGGATTTGCATTAGGGATTAAGTAATAATATTTGTGTAAAGCATGATAGCGCTTACTGATAAAAGGAAAGCTAAATGTGATTTCAGAGGAGTGAGAAATTATGAAAAAGTGGCTAAAAAGGTTAGCTGTAACAGGCTTAATAGCTACGATGGCTTTGAGTTTAACAGCTTGTGGTCAAAAAGAAAGTAGTAAATCTGGTAAAAAAGTGACAATTGAGTACTTTAACCAGAAAAAAGAAATGTCAGCAACTTTGAAAGAAATTATCAAAGACTTTGAAAAGAAAAATCCTGATATTCATGTTAAAGAAGTTGACGTTCCTAATGCAGGTACGGTTTTGAAGACAAGAATGCTTTCAGGAGATGTTCCTGATGTAATTAATATTTACCCACAAAATATTGATTTTCAGGAATGGGCAAAAGCAGGTTATTTTGAAGATATGACTCATGCTTCATATATTAAAAACATTAAAAATCACTATGCTGATTCTTTTAAAATTAACGGTAAGATTTACAACGCACCACTTAGTGCCAACGTTTACGGTTTCTTCTATAATGCAACTGAATTTAAGAGATTAGGAATTAAAGCTCCTAAGACTTGGGCCGAATTTGAACAAATTGTTAAAAAAATCAAGGCTAGTGGCAAGGCACCATTTGCTGTAGCTGGTACTGAACCTTGGACTTTAAACGGATATCACCAATTATCTTTAGCTACTGTTACAGGTGGTGCTAAGCAAGCTAACCAATTACTTAGGTTCTCAGCGCCTAACGGCATTAAAGTAAACAATCCTTATATTCAAAAAGATTTTACTAGATTGAACTTACTTCGTGAAAATGCACAACAAAATTGGCGTGGTGCTAGTTACAACGATGCTGTTGTTTCATTTGCTAATGGTAAAAGCTTGATTATGCCAAACGGTTCATGGGCATTACCTATGATCAATCAACAAAAGCCAAAATTTAAGGTTAGAACATTTGCTTTTCCAGCAGCAAAGGCTGGTCATGAAATGACAGTTGGTTCAGGCGACTTAGCTTTGTCTATTTCATCAAAGAGTAAGCACAAAAAGGCAGCAGAAAAGTTTGTAGCATATATGACAACACCTGCTGCAATGCAAAAGTACTATAACGTTGATGGAAGTCCTGTAGCCGTTAAAGGTGTAAAGCAAAAGGGAATTAATTCTCAATTGGGAGGCTTGTCTACTTTGGCTTTCACTAAACACGATATGGTTTGGTTAGCACAAGACTGGACTAGTGAGAATGATTTCTTCAATTTGACGGCTAGTTACCTGATGACTGGTAATAAGCAACAAATGGTAAATGATATGAACACCTTCTTCAATCCAATGAAGGCTTCTAACTAGGAGGATTAAAAAATGAAATCAAAAAGTTTTATTGAAAAACATTGGGGTTGGTTGTTTTTAATCGTTCCATTGATTTTACAAGCAATTTTCTTCTATTTTCCACTATTTCAAGGTGCTTTTTACAGTTTTACTAATTGGACTGGTTTGACTTATAACTACAAGTTTGTAGGAATTAATAACTATAAATTATTGTTGATGGATCAAAACTTTGCTAAATCCATTGGTTTTACTGCAATTCTAACTATTTCATTGATTATTGGTGAAATTGTAATAGGTATTTTAGTAGCTAGAGCATTAAACTCAAAGATCAAGGGTCAAACATTCTTTAGAGCCTGGTTCTTCTTCCCAGCTGTATTGTCAGGTTTGACAGTTGCTTTGATTTTTAAGCAAGTATTCAATTATGGTTTGCCAGCAATTGGTAATGCACTTCATATTGAATGGCTTCAAACAAGTTTATTAGGTACTAATACTGGTGCGGTAATTGCAACTATTTTCGTTTTGCTTTGGCAAGGTGTGGCAATGCCAATCATTATCTTTTTAGCGGGTTTACAAAGTATTCCCGATGAAATTAAAGAAGCTGCGGAGATGGACGGTGCTAATAGTCGTCAAATCTTCTGGAACATTGAATTGCCATACATGTTACCAAGTATTTCAATGGTCTTTATTTTGGCATTAAAGTCAGGTTTGACAGCCTTCGATCAAATCTTTGCAATGACTGCGGGTGGTCCTAACAACTCAACTACTTCACTTGGTTTGCTGGTTTATAACTATGCGTTTAACAATAACTCATTTGGTTACGCCAATGCGATTGCCATTGTCTTGTTCATCTTAATTGCTATTGTTTCATTCATTCAAATTAAGATTTCTAACAAGTATGCCGTTGATTAAAGAGGAGTATCAAAATGGAAAAAGAAAATAAATCAAAGAAGTTTTGGGATTATGCTTTGCTGATTGTCGGTGGAATTCTGATTTTAATTCCATTGCTCTATACATTTTTAAGTTCATTTAAGACAACTAAGCAAATTATGAATCATTTCTTTGCTTGGCCAAATCCATGGACAACAGCTAACTTTCAAAGATTGTTTGCGGATGGAGTAATGGGTTACTTCTGGAACTCAATTGTCATTACGGTTTTATCAATTGTCTTAGTAATGATTTTCGTCCCAATGGCTGCTTACTCTATTGCTAGAAATATGTCAAAACATACAGCCTTTAATTGGATGTATATCTTGCTAATCATTGGTATCTTCGTACCATTCCAAGTAATTATGATTCCAATTACTGTCATGATGAGTAAGATTGGCTTAGCTAATATGTGGGGCTTGATTATTCTGTATTTAACTTATGCAGTTCCACAAACATTGTTCCTTTATGTAAGCTATATTAAACAGAGTGTTCCTGAAAGTTTGGATGAAGCAGCAGAAATTGACGGTGCTAATAAGATTACCGCATATTTCAAGATTATCTTCCCATTATTAAAACCAATGCATGCAACAACATTAATCATTAATGCAATGTGGTTCTGGAATGACTTTATGCTTCCACTGTTAATCTTGAACAAAGATTCAAAGATGTGGACATTGCCATTGTTCCAATACAACTATACAGGCCAGTATTTCAACGATTACGGTCCAAGTTTTGCTTCATATGTAGTAGGTATCATCACAATTACAATTGTTTACTTAATTTTCCAAAAGAATATTATTGCCGGTATGAGTAACGGTGCTGTGAAGTAGTTAAGAATAGAGACGAGGTTTTAACAATGGTTAAGGTAGATTTAGATCACGTATATAAAAAGTATGATGGTAATGATAAGTATTCAGTAACGGACTTTAATTTACATATTAAAGACGATGAATTTATCGTTTTTGTTGGGCCATCTGGGTGTGGTAAATCAACTACTTTAAGAATGATTGCTGGACTAGAGGATATTTCAAAGGGTACTTTGAAAATTGGTGGTAAAGTTATGAACGATGTTGCTCCAAAGAACCGTGACATTGCAATGGTATTCCAGAACTATGCTTTGTATCCTCACATGTCTGTTTATGACAACATGGCCTTTGGTTTGAAGTTGCGTAAGTATAGCAAGGAAGATATTGATAAGCGAGTACAACGTGCTGCAAAGATCTTGGGCTTGACAGATTACTTAAAGCGTAAGCCATCAGCACTTTCTGGTGGTCAACGTCAGCGTGTTGCTTTGGGACGTGCGATTGTGCGGGATGCTCCAATCTTTTTAATGGACGAACCTTTGTCAAACTTGGATGCTAAGCTTCGTGTAACAATGCGTGCCGAGATTGCTAAACTACACCAACAATTGAAGACAACTACTATTTATGTAACTCACGATCAAACTGAAGCTATGACCTTAGCTGATAGAATTGTCATTATTAAGGATGGTAAGCAACAACAAGTTGGTAGTCCACTTGAAGTATATAACAAACCAGCCAATGTCTTTGTTGCTGGTTTTATCGGTTCGCCTGCTATGAACTTCTTCCATGTAATTTTAAAGGATGGCAAGATCATTGATAAAGATAATCATGACTTTGAAATTCCAGTTCCAGAAGGTAAGTTAAAGGCAATAAAAGAAAAGGGATATGACGGAAAAGAGTTGATCTTTGGTATACGTCCAGAAGATGTTCATACTGAGCAAGTATTTTTAGAAACCTATCCGGACAATGTTGTTGAAGCTAAAGTGGTAGTTTCAGAATTGTTAGGTGCTGAAACTCAGCTTTATACTAAAGTTGGTAATACTGAATTGGTATCGAAGGTAGACCAAAGAGACTATGCTAAGCCTGGCAATATGGTAAAGATGGGCTTTGAAATGAATAAGGCGCACTTCTTTGATCCTGAAACTGAAGTAGCAGTTGAGAACTGAGGTTAAGTAATGACTAAAAACTTAATTACATTTGATGAAAAAAATAAAGTTTTTCATTTGCATAATGACCAAATTTCATATCTGATTTCAATTGAAGATGGTGGCACACTAAGTCACTTGTATTTCGGTAAAAGTATCAAAGCATATCATGGTGAATTGCGGTACCCACGACTTGATCGAGGCTTTTCAGGTAATTTACCCGGATCATTAGATCGTACTTTTTCAAAAGATTCTTTGCCACAAGAATACAGTAGTGCAGGCGAAATGGACTTTAGAACGCCAGCAATGATTGTGCGCCAACCAGACGGTTCTAATGCAGTATTTTTAACCTATGAAAATTATCAAATTGTGCCAGGAAAGCCTGAACTAAAAGGTTTGCCTCATGCATGGGTAAAGAATAAGGATGAAGCTGAAACTTTAATCATTACTTTAAAAGATAAGTTTAGTGAGCTGAGATTTGACTTGCTTTATACAATTTATCGTGATCGTTCGGTAATTGTGCGTTCGACTAAAGTTAGAAATGCTGGCAAGGAAACGGTAAAAATTGAAAAAGTAGCTTCGATGCAAATGGATTTCGTAGATCGTGACTTTGACATGATTACACTGCCAGGTGCCCATGCGCATGAAAGACGGGTTGAACGAAACAAGGTTAACCAAGGGATCCACGTTTGTTCAAGTATTCGTGGGACATCAAGCCATCAGATGAATCCATTTGTAGCGTTGGTTGATCCAGATACAAATGAGTTTGCTGGGGATGCATATGGTTTCGCCTTTGTTTACTCTGGCAATCACAAGTTTGAAGTAGAAAAAGATCCGTATGCGCAAACCAGGATTGTTGTTGGCATTAATGATTACAACTTTAGCTGGATGCTAAATGCGCAAGAGAGTTTCCAAACACCTGAAGTATTAATGGTTTATTCAGATCAAGGTTTGAATAAGATGAGCCAAGCTTTCCATAGTATCATTCATGATCGCATTATGCGAAGCAAATACAAAGATCAGGTTCGGCCAATTGTGGTGAATAACTGGGAAGCAACTTACTTCGATTTTGATGAAGATAAGTTAAAGCCAATTGTTGATAAGGCTAAGGAATTAGGCATTGAGATGTTTGTGCTTGATGATGGCTGGTTCGGTCATCGCGATGATGATAATTCTTCCTTGGGCGATTGGCAGGTCTTTGAGAAAAAATTCCCTCATGGCCTAGATCACTTTGCCAATTACGTTCATCAGCAAGGGCTTAAGTTTGGTTTGTGGTTTGAACCAGAGATGATCTCAATTGATTCTAATTTGTATCAAAAGCATCCCGATTATTTGATGCATGTTCCTGGAAGAACACCAAGTCCAGCTCGTAACCAATACTTGCTTGATTTAGGCCGAGCAGAAGTACGTAATAATATTTTTGACCAAATGAAAGCAATTCTTGACTCAGGCAAGATTGACTACATTAAGTGGGATATGAATCGCCACTTGTCTGATATTTACCAAGCTGATTTGCCAGCAGATCGACAAGGCGAAGTCTATCACCGTTATGTATTAGGTCTATATGATTTACTTGAAAAAATTGTTGATCGTTATCCTGACCTCTTAATTGAAGGCTGCTCAGGTGGTGGTGGGCGTTTTGATGCAGGCATGGCCTATTACAACCCACAAATCTGGGCTAGTGATGATAGTGATGCAATTGATCGCTTAAGCATTCAATATGGCACTAGTTTAGTCTATCCACAATCAATAATGACTTCGCACGTTTCGGTTAGTCCTAATGAGCAAAATGGCCGGATTACGCCGTTTAAGACGCGTGGTATTGTCGCAATGTGGGGGGATTTAGGTTACGAGCTTGATTTAACTAAATTAAGCGAATCAGATCAAAAGGCTGTTGCTGAGCAAGTAGCTGAATATAAGAAAATTAGAGCAGTTACTCAATATGGTACTTTTTATCGCTTGAAAAATGCCCAAGAAGGCAACCAATGTGCATGGGAAACTGTTTCTCCTGATAAAAACGAAGTAGTTTTATCAACAGTTAAGGTCATGGCCAGTGCACAGCCATACTTTACTAAAACAAAATTAGTTGGTCTTGACCCGAATAAGCAGTATGAAGATCAGGCAAGCCACCAAGTATATGGCGGTGATGAATTGATGAATCTAGGAATTTATGATCCGGTTGAACATGGCGATTTCATGGCTTATCGGTATCACTTTAAAGCAATTAACTGAGGAAATTTGTGATGGCAATTAAAAACAAAGTAATGTTGATTACTTATCCTGATAGTTTAGGTAAGAATCTAAAAGAATTAAACGAAGTTTTACATAAAGACTTAAAAGGCGCAGTTGGTGGCATCCACTTATTGCCATTTTTTCCATCAACTGGTGATCGTGGCTTTGCGCCAACTGACTACACTACTGTAGATCCTAAGTTTGGCGATTGGGCTGATGTCGAAAAATTAGGTGAAGAATATTACCTGATGTTTGACTTTATGATTAATCATATTTCTCGTCATTCTAAGTATTATCAAGATTTTCAAAAAAATAAGGATCAAAGCCCTTATGCTGATTTATTCCTAAGCTGGGACAATTTTTGGCCTGAAGGCCGTCCTACTCAAGCTGATGTTGATTTAATTTATAAGCGTAAGGACCGTGCGCCTTATCAGGAAATAACCTTTGCCGATGGTACCAAAGAGAAGTTATGGAACACTTTTGGACCTGAACAAATTGATTTGGATGTTCGTCAAAAAGTAACTCAAAAGTTTATCAAAGATACTTTAACTAGTTTAGTCCAACATGGCGCAGACATTATTCGCTTAGATGCCTTTGCTTATGCGGTTAAGAAGCTAGATACAAACGACTTCTTTGTCGAGCCAGAAATTTGGGATCTACTTAAAGAGGTGCAAGCTGATTTGGCTGGCGAGGGTGCAACCATTTTACCGGAAATTCATGAGCATTATTCAATGCCATTCAAGATTGCTAAGCATGGCTACTTTATCTATGATTTTGCCTTGCCAATGGTAACTTTGTATTCACTGTATTCTGGCAAGAGCAATCGTCTTGCCGCCTGGCTTAAGAAATGCCCGATGAAGCAGTTTACTACGTTGGATACGCATGATGGGATTGGTGTAGTTGATGCTCGTGATATTCTCTCCCCTGAAGAAATCGACTATACCAGTCAAGAGTTATATGAAGTCGGCGCTAATGTGAAAAAGAAGTATTCTAGTGCTGAATACCATAATCTTGATATCTACCAAATTAATACTACTTTTTACTCTGCTTTAGGCGATGATGACCAGAAATACTTCATGGCACGGTTATTGCAAGTCTTTGCGCCAGGGATCCCGCAAGTTTATTACGTGGGGATGCTGGCTGGCAAGAATGATCTTGAATTACTAGAAAAAACTAAAGAAGGTCGCAACATTAATCGGCATTATTATAGTCGCCAAGAAGTAGCTGAAGAAGTTAAACGTCCGGTAGTTAGTTCACTCTTAAAATTATTTACTTTTAGAAATACTGAACCTGCCTTCGATCTTGATGGTTCAATTGAAATTTCCACTCCAAATGAAAATGAAATCCAGATTATTCGTAAAAATAAAGAGCAAACTAGCCAAGCAGAATTAAAGGCTAATTTAAAAGATTTAACTTATCAAGTTGTAGTTAACGGCAAAGAAGTTAAATTTTAATCTTTTCCCTCTAGACCAAAAATAAATAATAGCAATATAAATAAGCAACCTTGCTCAATTTTAGTAATGGTTGCTTATTTTAGTTTCTTGTGACTTATCACAAAATATATTAGCTTTATTCAAATAAAAATCAAATAATCTTGTTATGATTAAAAAGGGAAGAAGGGATAAACGTTGAATATTTATGGGAAATACGCCCCAACTTTAGATAAATTACTTGATCAAATGATGACGCAATTTGAGCAGTTAAATAAAAATTATGAAAAAGGACATGGAGAACGTCTCTATGAACATTTACGTGGTCGGGTAAAAAGTGAAGCCAGTATGGAAGGCAAGTGCAAAAGAAAAGATTTACCGTTAACGCCACAATCAGCTTTGCGTGCTAATCGAGATAGTGTTGGATTGCGTGTTGTCTGCAATTTTATTGACGATATTTATACCTGTATTGACTTTATTAAGCAGTGGGATAATGTTAATGTTTATCAGGAAAAAGATTATATTACTAATGCTAAAACTAATGGGTATCGTTCATATCATATGATTTTTGACGTGACTGTACCTGATGAAGATGTTGACGGCAATATACCGGGTCATTATTTTGTTGAAGTGCAATTAAGAACAATTGCGATGGATACTTGGGCTAGCCTGGAACATGACATGAAATATAAACACCAGATTAAGAATCCTGAGATGATTGGCAATGAATTAAAGCGAGTAGCAGATGAATTAGCTTCTTGTGATGTGTCGATGCAAACGATTCGGCAGTTAATTAGGGAAGAGGATTAATGAGTTAATGAAGATTTTAGTAGCAGAAGATGAACCACAGCTATTGCGTGTTTTAACCGTTGCCATGGAACATGCTGGTTATGATGTTGATCCAGTAGACAATGGACTAAAGGCAGTCGAACATGCTAAAGAAAATTCTTATGACGTAATTATGTTAGATATCATGATGCCAGTCATGGATGGAATTACTGCTTTGAAAAAGATCCGTGAGAGTGGCGACAAGACTTATATTTTAATGTTGACCGCTAAGGCCGAGGTTGATGACCGAGTAACTGGGCTTGATAGTGGTGCTGATGATTATTTGACTAAGCCGTTTTCACTTAAGGAATTGCTAGCACGGCTGCGTTCAAAAGAACGTCGAGAAGATGATTTTACACCTAATAAATTGGAATTAGGGGATGTAACTTTAAATGTATCTAAGCAAGAGTTAGTTAGTCATAACTCAATTCGTTTGAGCGGAACTGAGACTCAGTTGATGAATTATTTTTTATTAAATCAAAATAAGGAATTATCAACGGAAGAATTGCTTAATCATGTTTGGAAAAATGATATTGATGCAAACGCTGATGTAGTTTGGATTTATATTTCATACTTGCGACAAAAACTGCAATCAATTCAAAGTTCAGTTCGAATTGAAGGCGATAAAGGTGGTTCATATAAGCTAGTTAAGTAGGTGAGCAGATGATTCAAAAATTTCGGTGGAAGTTTATTGGTACTTCTGTTGCTGCCTTGTTTGTAGTTTTGTTGTTGACGTTAGGCGGCTTAGTTTGGGTGACTCATGTTCAAAGCCAAAATGAAGTCGATCGCGTGCTAACGGCTTTGGTCAAAAATGAAGGGCGTTTGTCACCAAAAAATGCCAAACCAGCCTTTGGCGATCAACATGATCCAATTAATCGCAATTTTTTAGGTGGGCAGTATAATCCCGAAGCGGTTTATCAGTATCGCTATTTTGCAGTAATGATTGATGAAAGTCATCGCGTACATGTGATCAACGATAATAATGTTTACAAGGTTAATAATTCTAAGATTCAGAATATTACCAGAGCAGCTTTAGAAAATGGAGACAAAAGCGGTGTAGTCGCCCTAGGGCAAAATCAATATGCCTTCAGAGTTGCTAAAAATTCTACTGGTGAAATGATGATTGTTTTTTTAAATGAGACCCTAATTTTTAATCGTTTTTGGTTATTATTCAGGGTAGCTTTAGTTTTAGGATTAGGAGCTTTGATTGTCTTCGCTTTAGTTTTGATTTTAGTTTCAGGTAAAGCAATCAAGCCTACTGTTGATGCTTATCACAAGCAGCAGGAATTTATTACCAATGCCGGTCATGAATTAAAAACGCCACTAGCAGTTATTTCCGCGAATACGGAAATGGAAGAAATGCTGGGCAATAATTCTGAATGGAATGAAAGCAATAAAGAGCAGGTGGCTAAACTAACTAAGTTAATCAATCGGTTGATTTCGCTGGCTCGAGCTGGCGAGACGGGTGAGCTTACCTTAAGCAAAGTTAGCTTTTCAGAAATCGTTGAAGAAACGACTAAAGATTTTAAATCAGTCATGAAGAAGAATGACTTAGTCTACCAAGTATCGGTGCGGGAAGGCTTAAATGTTTTAGCTGAAAAGCATACTTTAGCCGAAGTAGTTAATATTTTGCTAGATAATGCGCAAAAATATTGTGATCCTCATGGCAAGATTCAGGTGAAACTGACTAAGGGCGGAACTTTAAGCAAATATGCGGTCTTGCGGGTAGAAAATACCTATCGTGAAGGTAAAGGCAAAGATTACAGCCATTTCTTTGATCGTTTTTATCGCGATGATGAGTCGCATAATTCTAAGAAAGGTGGCTTTGGGATTGGCCTGGCTATGGCGCAAGAGTTAGTCGAAGCCTTTCATGGCAAAATTTTAGCCCACCACAAAGGTGAAGACATTGTTTTTACTGTTAGTTTAAAAATTGCTAAATGATCATTCTGTGATAGTTGTATAATTAGAGCAGAATTGGGGGATCATTTTGGCGAAGAGAAAATCAATTTATACCAAAGATGTTGTCCTAGTTATGGCAGCATCTTTCTTTTTTATGTTTAGTACAATGTTTGTTAATCCTTTGATCAATGGCTATGCCAAAGAATTAGGCGCTAGCAGTGCTTTTGCGGGAATCATTGTTGGGATTATGAGCTTAGCCGCCATGTTTTTGCGGCCGGTAGCCGGTAATTTGACTGATAAATTTTCTAAATACCGCTTATCATTTATTGGCGGCGTTTTGATTTTTATCGGAGTCATGGGGTATGTTTTGACTCCATCAAGTGGCTGGCTTTTGCTTTTTCGGCTGATTAACGGTACTGGTTATGTCCTTTGCACAGTTTGTATGACTACTTGGCTAGCCTTTTTAGTGCCGCGCCAACACGTTGGTGAAGCAATGGGCTTTTATGGTTTAATGAATGCTTTGGCAATGGCGTTAGCTCCAGCAGTTTCGATTAATATTTATCAAAAAATAGGTTATCGAACAAGTTTGGTGGCATCAGCTGTTTCAGCTTTACTAATGATTGTAGCAATTCAGTTTGTGGGTGATCATGCTTTGCCTAAAAAGCGCGTCCGAACGCAGAAAAAGAGTTTCAAAATTATTCAATTTAATGTCCTACCGGTGGCAATTTTGACAACTTTATTTGCTATCCCGTATTTTGTAACACAGGCAGATATTGTAACTTATGTAGAACAAAAACATCTGACTGTCGCAGTTGGATCATATTTCTTGATCTATGCGGTTGTTTTGTTGATTATTAGAGTAGGACTAAAAAGGTATTTTGATACAGTACGTTTTGGCGTCTGGTTTTGGCTAAGTCTAGTTTCAACGGCTACTTATATTATCTTGCTCGCAATAATGAATAATGATTGGCAAATGGCTTTAGCGGCAGCTTTAATGGCGTCAGGCTATGGGATCATTTATTCAGTTTTGCAATCAACTGCGCTGTTGTTAGCACCGATTGAAGAACAAGGCTTAGCTAGTGCTACCTTTTATTTGGGACTAGACATTGCGATGGCCTTTGGCCCGATGATCAGTGGTGTAATTGATGCTGCTTTACCGATAGAATGGTTCTATCCAGTAGAATTAGTCTTAGTTCCATTGATTTTAGTAGTTTACTTTGTTTGGCGTAAACGTTTGAATGGCGCAATTGACCATCATTAGGGGGAAAATATGAGCGAATATGTAGTTAAGTCTAAGTTAGAAGATAAAGAATGGCAAAGTGCCAACCAAGTACGTGATCATGTTTTTGTTTGTGATGATGTTAAACATGATGCAGGTCCCAACCCAGTTGAGTATCTATGTGGTAGTGTTAATTCATGTATTGTGATGTCGGCAGGGATGATTACTAAAGCACATCAACTTGATGTTAGGAATTTTAGGGTAGAAAATCAGGCACAAACGGAGAATCTGGGCCATGGTAAATCAGTAGTAACTGAGATGAAGATCAAGGTCTTCTTTGATTCGACAATGACTAGAGCCGAGAAGGAAGAATTTTTAGCTCACACTTTGCATGTTTCCACTGTTTATCAAACTATTAAAGTAGCTGTCAAAATTTATGTGAAATTAGGAGAATAAGCGATGAGCGAGCCATATTACAAACAAGAATACCAGGGTGAAAGAAAGTTAGATGGTGAGGCCCCAGTTTTTAGTTTTGGTCAAATTATGAAAGAAACTTTTCTGCGACCATTTACCTGGAATGCAAGAACTACCAGAAGAAGTTTCTGGATTGGAATCGTTATTACTGAAGTTATAATTTGGATTGGTGGAATTATTACATTTTTGGCAACTGTTATGCCAGTTTCTCACTATGAGAATGATTCAACTGATATGATAAATGGTTTTGCTTTTAATGGTGATCACGCTTCGATGATTGTCATTATCGGTATGATCATTTGGGGCTTGATCTATCTTTATTTGAAATTATGTCAATTAGGCCTAGCTGTAAGAAGATTGCATGATATCAATTATACAGGTTGGTGGATTTTGTTAATGCTGATACCGTTAGGTTGGATTTTTGTTCTGTATTTTGCAATTCAGCCAAGTAAACAAGAGCCGGTGAAATGGGGAACGTATCTTTACCTTGACGAATAATAAAAAATGTTATAATTGAACTGTAAGAGATTACGTTAGGAGATTATACTATGAAAACTAAAAGTTTATTTACTTCATTAGCTGCCGCAGTGATGCTTTCAGCTGGTTTAGCTGGTGCAGGTGTGTCTGCTGCAGAACCAGTTCATGCAGCAACTACACAAACTTCAAGCAAAAAAGGTACCATTAGTATTAAGCGTAGATCAGTATCAGCTACAGTTAATAATGCTAATCCTAAGCTTTACGCTGTAAATCAAGATGGCAAAATCGTAAAGTCAATGGATTCAAATTACACTAAAGGTCAAACCATCCAGCTTTACTTCTCTAACGAGGCTAAGAACGATCAAGGTTCTGTTACTTTCTATTATGTTGACAGTCAAACTGTAGATGGACAACAATGTGCAATTTATGTTGTTTCGACTGATGTTACCCCTTCAGCAACAGTTCCAAGTCAAGCAGACTGGTACAAGCAAGCACAAAGTGACCAAAAAGCCATTCAAGATGCTTACAATAATAGAGCATTAAAGTACATCGTTGTTTCACCTAAGTCAAAAAAGGGTGCAAAGATCTACTACGCATATAAGAAGAGTGCAAAAGCAAAAAAGGTATATTTTAAGGCAACTAAAAAGAAGATCAAGTATGGTAAGAAGTACAAGTCATCAATGATCGTTAAAAACGGTAAGAGCAGATATGCTTATATTGGTAAGAAGAGATACTTAAAGACCTCTACTATTAAAGTAGTAAGTGCTAAGTACGCACCAGTTCAATTATCAGATGATTTGAAGAACTTAATTGTTCAAAACTAGAAAAAGTTAATAAAAATTGTAGCGTAAAGGATGAATTATTGTCCTTTACGCTTTTTTGATCTAAAAGTTAATAATAATATTGATAAAAAATCTCACTGACCTACAATAGACTTTGCGTTATTTTTAGGGAGTTGTAAAAATAAGAATGAAGAGAGTAAAAGTCTATTTAGGATTAGCTTGTTTGATGACGTTGTTATGTTTGAAGCCGCAAGTGGTTTGGGCGCGAGAACTAAATCCATTTCAGACTAAGATGATTAATCCGCATACGTCTTATAGAATTTATCAAAACTTAACTCGTAAAGGTCCATCAAGAAGTCTATGCCTTGCTAATACGTTTAAACATGGCAATGTTCAAGCCAGTGCAGTTAGAAAAGTTCGCGGCAATAAGTATTGCTATGTTTGGTTAGACGGACATAGAGGCGGTTGGGTCAATCAGCGAGTTTTTTTAAGAAGAAAAATTGCAGTTGTACATCAGATTAGTTTAGTGAAGAATTCGCATTATAGTTTTCCGACTAGGGATGCGATTAATTATGCAACAGATGTAGCAGGAACGGTAATTGAGCCAAGTAAAGTTAAAGTATCTCGAGCAGAAGTTTCATCAAGTAAAAAGGAAAGCTATCGGGTAAGTTATTCTTATGGTAAAGCTCATGCTCAGACAGTTGTTCAAGTGAGAGCTAATGCTAGAGAGGGCATTGTTAAAGCAACCAAAAAACCACAAGCTGGAGACAGTGCTCGTAGCTGGTTCAAGCACTATAAGACGTCTGGTAATTGGGGTAGAAGCTTTGCTCCGGAAACTAGACCGCATGTCTTGAAAAGTGGACATTTTAGACTGAAAACCTATTTCTATCAACCTGCGACTTTATGTCAAAGTGATTCGGTAACTGGAACGGTGGGACCAGTACCAGAAGGGCTTACTGTATCAAATGGTTCAATGTATGCCACAATGTATCATTCACCTAATGATACGCGTGCTCACATTGTTTCTTACAAATTTAATCAAGTGCCTAATCGCTATACTATGCAAAAGTTGCCATGGCTACCTTGGTCACAATTTCTGCGGCTTGTATCCCATGTTAAGACAAGCCCATATATTAAATTGGGACATGGACAAGCAATCGGTTCAACTCGAAAGTATATTTATGTGATTGCTAATAACCATTTATTGCGCAAGAGCTCTCAATCAGAAGAAATTATGCAGATTAGTAAAAACAATTTGCAAATTAAACAGATTTGGACTTTTAAAGTTTGGAATCATTCAGCTAGAACAGGTCGTTATTTCCATAATGCTACTTTTGTAAATGATCACCAATTTATTGCCGTTTACCGTGATGCCACAGACCACCGTTTTGAATATTGGGAAGTTACTCGTCAGGGTAATAGTTGGTATCCTAAAGAGATTGGCGCTACTAGAGGAGATTTTATGCGCAATGATTCTCCCGTTCAAGGAATTATCTATGACAAGCATAAAAAACAGATTTATTTGGCCTTTAATGATTATTTGTTTAAATTGAAACGCTCAGGTAAAGTGCTGGCTAGAGGTCACTTTCATACAGGGCGTGAATTTGAGGGGATTAGCATAAATGGTCGTCATTTATACGCAGAGCTGGCGCAAAGGCCAGAATTGTTGAGGCAGAGGATAAGATAATAGGTGTAAAAATATGTTATACCCAGATAAATTCTATTTAACACAAGATTTAAATAGAAGATTTGCCAGAACTAACCTTGCTCGACTAATATTTAGTGATTTGCATTTTGAGAAAACAAATATTTCTTTAATTCAAACACAATTAGTTGCTGATGGGTTAAATATAGAGAGGGCTTCCGAGAAAGATAAGGAAAGAATTATTCGATTAAAACGAGCATGGCAATATATTATTAATGAAAATAAGGTGTTATCTTTAGATATTGAACTAAAGATACATTTATTACTGACAGGCTATGGCTTCCGAGATAATCTAAACTACAAACAAGAAGAAAAATTTTTCGATGAGTTAATGAACAACGATACCTCGACTACAGATAAGGCAATGACATTGATGTATCATAATATGCGTAATCAATTATTCTGGGGCGGAAATAAGCGTACTGCCACACTAGCTGCAAATAAATTAATGATTGACCATGGAGCAGGTTTAATTAATGCCCCACTTGATAAGTGGGATAGATGGAACAAGCTGATTAGTCAATATTATTTAACCGGCAAAATGAATATGTTAAAAGATTGGACCTATGAAAATGGCATTCAAGGAGTAGTGCTGAATAATAATTCAGATTTACCTAAACCTGATATTAATCCAGAAGATTATGATTAATTACTTAAGCAGACCGAACAGGCCTGCTTTTTTTGTGTGCAAAAGCTCTTTTTGAAAATATCATGATAAAAGTTCATAATAGAAATTGTTTGTTTATGTTAAAGGAGTTGTTTTATTTTTTATGAAGAATAATGATCACAGCAAGATAAGTCCTAGTAGTCTGGTCTTGATGATTTTTTCTTCTATTTTTGGATTTAGTAATTCACTGACAGCTTTTTATCAAATGGGTTATTCAAGTATCATTTGGTATATTGTCACAGCTATTTTATTCTTCCTGCCATCAGCCTTAATTTTCGCTGAATATGGTGCTTCCTTTAAAGGAATTAAAGGTGGAATCTTTTCATGGCTTGAAGGATCTACTAATGAAAAAGTAGCATTTATCGGAACTTTTATTTGGCTGGCAGCTTGGGTAATTTGGTTAGTTTCATCAACCCAATTTTTCTTAGTTTCAGTTTCAACGGCAATTTTTGGTCATGATACTACCCAAAGCTGGCATTTAGGGTCGCTGACTTCAACTCAGTTATTAGGTGTGTTGGAAGTTATTTTCTTAGTAATTGTTACATTTTGTGCCGCAAAGGGAATTGATAAAATAAAGGCGATTAATAATATTGGTGGGATCTTTACTTTAGGAATTGCCATTGGTTTTACAGCAGTTTCACTTTTTGTCTTTATTTTGAATCATGGGCAATTAGCTGAACCAGTGACCGCACAAAATATGGTTCATTCACCTAATCCAGCATTTCAGTCACCGATTGCGGTTATTTCATTTATTGTCTATGCTTTATTTGCCTATGGTGGTCTGGAAACAACCTCAGGAGTAATTGATTCAGTTGATAAACCGGAAAAGAATTATCCTAAGGCTCTGATTACGGCCATGGTCTTAATGACAGCACTTTATGTTGTAAACATCTTTATGTGTGGGGTGGCTGTTAATTGGAACAAATCGTTAGGTGGTAAAGGTGTTGACTTAGCTAATGTCGAATATGTTTTGATTAATAATTTAGGTATTGTCACTGGTCATAGCCTAGGTCTATCACATTCTACTTCACTGGCAATTGGAACTGTCTTTTCTCGTTTGGCCGGAATTGCGGATGTGTTATCAGGAATTGCCGCTGCCTTTTTGATGGTTTATTCACCGATTAAATCATTTATTGAGGGGTGTGATCCGCGACTATTGCCTAAGAAAATGGTTAAGTTAAATAAGCACAATATGCCTGAATTCTCGATGTGGGTGCAAGCAATTGTGGTTAGCGTTATTATCTTATTTATTTCATTTGGTGGTAATGGAGCACAACAATTCTATACAATTTTAATGGATATGATGAATGTTTCTTCATCAGCACCATATTTATTTTTAATTGCTGCTTACCCATTTTTTAAAGCTAAAAAAGACTTAGATCGGCCATTTGTTTTTATTGAAGGTAAGAAAAAAGTTTGGGCAACGACAATTGTTGTTTGGTTAGTGGTTGCGGTCGGAATTATCTTTACTTGTATCGAACCACTCTTTACCGGAGACTGGCAAACTTCATTCTGGACGGCTATTGGTCCAGTGGCCTTTGGTGTTATTGCTTGGATTTATTACGCATATAATGAACGAAAAGAAAAAGCAATGGCTTAATACGCAAAATAAGACGAAGGATTTTGTCCTTCGTCTTATTTCTTTTCTCTATTTTTTACTTTAAGCCAGCTACTCTGACAACATCACGTTCAATCATTAATTCCTCATTAGTTGGAATAACCATACCAACAATAGTTGAGTCGGGCTTGGTAATAATGGTGGCATTTTCTTTATTAGCGGCTGAATCAGGCTTAAGGCCTAAAAGTTCGAGTGAATCCATGACATGTTCACGGACACCAAAGTCGTGTTCACCGACACCAGCTGTAAAGGCGATACCATCTAGGCCACGCATTTCAAGGGTATAAGCACCAACATAGCGAATGATTCGATTAATGAAAATGTTTCTAGCTAAGTCAGCACGCTTCTTCTTTTCCCCTTCGAGCTTAGTCATGTCACCACGTAAATCACGCATATCTGGTGAAATGCCTGAAATTCCTAACAAACCAGATTCGTTGTTTAGAACCTTAAGCATTTGATCAGCATCAAGATTTTCCTTTTTCATGACAAAAGCAAGTAAAGAAGGATCAACATCACCTGAACGGGAACTCATCGTAATACCCGCCATTGGTGAAAAGCCCATTGAAGTATCGAATGATTTACCATCTTTCACAGCGGTAACTGAAGCACCAGATCCTAAGTGACAAACGATTAATTTCAAGTCCTTTAAGTCGCGTTTCATAATTTCAGCGGCTTTTTGACTAACATATCTAACCGAAGTGCCATGTGCGCCATATTTTCTTGCACCGTATTTTTCATAGTATTTATATGGAAGTGAGTACAAGTAGTGCACTGGATCCAAGGTTTGGTGGAATGAAGTATCAAAGACAGCGACTTCAGGGACGCCAGGCAATACTTTCATGAAGGCATTAATGACATCGGCTTCAGCGGTATTATGAAGCGGCGCATATTGTTTCAAATCATAAATCTTTTGTAGTGACTTTTCATCAATTAAGGTGGAGTCCTTAAATTCTTCACCACCCGCAACAATTCGATGTCCGATTCCGATGATTTCTTTAGGATCGTCAATTAAATCATACTTTTTTAAATTTTCAAGCAAGATTGTAACGGCAGTTTCGGAATCAGGAATGTCAACTTTTTCTTGGTGTTTTTCACCTTTAACCTTGATTGTAAAGGTGGAGCCGTTAAGCCCAACTCGATCAGCCATCCCTTCGCTGATAACTTTTTCATCAGGAAAGGTGAAAAGCTTAAATTTAAAAGAAGAGCTACCCGAATTAATCGCTAAAATTTTTTTCATAAATTATGCCTCTTTTTCTTAATTTTTGCAGTGCAACCTATCCAGTAAGGGCATGCAATAAAGAAAATGCCACTAATCTGCTTTAAGTAAGTTCTTGCAGTAATAGTGTCAACTTCTTTATTATACAACTTTTGCTGTAAGCTCTTACAGATATTTTTTTATTACTAAAATTTATATATAAATTTGATTGATCATATATAAATTTAGAATATCAATTTGCAACAAAACCGCTTACAAACTATAATGAAATTAACATACAATATATATTGAGAGGAGAAAAACGAATGACCCACTACTACGAAGGCTTTCCACAAAGTGACCGCGATGAAAAAATCAAGATGGTGAATGTGGATGAACTTGAAGAACGTGTTAAGAAGGTAATGCCAGAAGGTGCATATTATTATATTGCTTCGGGTGCAGAAAATGAATGGACCTGGCGTAACAATACTGCTGCTTTTAATCATTTTCAAATTGTACCTCGTGCTTTGACTGAGATGGCTGATCCGCAAACTGATACTGATTTTATGGGGATGCACTTAAAGACGCCAATTATGATCGCTCCAATTGCTTGTCATGGAATTGCACATAAAGATGCGGAAGTCGCAACGCAAAAGGGTGCTGCTATGGCTGGTGCGCTCTTTAGTTCCAGTACTTATGCTAATAAGAGTGTAGAAGAAATTGCAGCTGCGGCTCCGGAAGCACCAAGGTTTTTCCAACTTTATTTGAGTAAAGACTGGAATTTTAATCAGATGGTTTTTGATGCAATTAAAAAAGCTGGTTATCAAGGCATTTTCTTAACCGTTGATGCTTTGGTATCAGGTTATCGTGAAGCAAACTTGCGGACTAACTTTACTTATCCTGTCCCATTGGACTTCTTTAAGCGTTACCTTGGTGCAAAAGGTAAAGGTCAAAGCGTAGCTCAAATGTACGCTTCTTCTGCGCAAAAGATTGGTCCTGAAGATGTTAAAAGAATTAAGAAAGAATCAGGTTTGCCAGTCTTTGTTAAAGGTGTTATGTGTGCTGAAGATGCCTATAAAGCAATTGGAGCCGGTGCTGATGGAATTTACGTAACTAATCATGGTGGTCGTGAAGTTGATGGTGCTCCTGCTACCATTGATGTTTTGCCAGAAATTGCGCAAGCAGTAAATCATCGGGTGCCAATTATCTTTGATTCAGGTGTCCGTCGTGGCTCTCATATCTTTAAAGCTTTGGCTTTGGGTGCTGACATTGTTGGAATCGGTCGTCCATATCTTTATGGTTTAGCCTTAGGTGGTGCGCATGGAGTTGCTTCAGTTATTGAACAATTAAATGATGAATTAAAGATTGATATGCAATTAACGGGATGCAAGACAATTGATGATGTTAAGCATGCTAAATTGACGCACATTGCTTATACTGCTGATAATTTGCCATCTAATACTGATCCAAGCAGACGCAAGGAATATCCGGTAACTGACGAAAATCAAGTTAAGCAAACTGATGCGGTATCTGGTGCTTCTAAGTTAGAAGGAAAGCCAGCTCCGGAACCAGAGACTGATACCACAACTGGTGCTTCAGTAAGATAAAGCAAAAATATAATTAATATTTTCAATATGATTGTCATTGAATAAATGATAGTCATATTTTTTTACTATCAAGAACTCAGCGGCTACAATCAAGGTGAAAGCGATTCGATTTTTGGAGAGGGAAATTAAATTATTGAAGAGAATAATGTTTTGACTGATACTGAAGAGCTTAAAATCTTGAGTGATCTTGTTGCAATAAAATCCGTTAATGATAATGAAATTTTAGTAGCAAAATATTTACAAAAACTATTAGGAGAACATGGAATTAGTTCACGTTTGTTGGAATATTCCACAACTCGCGCAGATTTATTTGCTGAAATCGGAACAGGCCATCCCATTTTAGCAATTTGTGGTCACATGGATGTTGTTTCACCAGGTGAATTAGATCAATGGCATACTGATCCCTTTAAATTAACCAATAAGGATGGTAAATTGTACGGCCGCGGAGCGACTGATATGAAGTCTGGTTTAGCTGCCTTGGTTATTGCCATGATTAATATTCATGAACACCATTTAATTAAGCATGGTAGTATCAGGCTGCTAGCTACTTTTGGTTGGTGAACCTTCTGGCTACAGTATTGCCATTGCTCATAAGGGTTCGATGGATATTAAGTTAACTTCCCAAGGCAAGGAAGCTCATAGCTCAATGCCTGAAAAGGGTTATAATGCGATCGATCCATTAATGGATTTATTAGTTAAGGCCAACAAGGCTTTTAGAGAAACAGATAAAAACAATCCAGACTTAGGTAAGTTGACGTTCAATACTACTGTTTTTACTGGCGGGGAACAGGTCAACATGATTCCCGGAGAGGCTACCGCGCAAATTAATGTGCGGACTATTCCTGAGTTCAATAATAGTTTGGTTGAAAAGAAATTAACTGAATTAGTTAAGGCAGAAAATGCGCAAGGAGCTAAAATCAAAATGGACATCTATATGTCGGAACCTTCAATTAAAACTGACGGTAAGTCTGAATTTGTAAAATTAGCCCAAAAAATTGGAGCAAAATATGCGGAAAAGCCGATTCCAACAGTTGCTATTAAACCAGTAACTGATGCTTCGAATTTGATTGCCGACAAAGGACCTAGCTATCCGTTTGCCATGTTTGGTCCCGGTAATGACACGCCGCACCAAGTTAACGAATATGTTGATGAAAAGATGTATTTGAACTTTGTGAAGATCTATACTGAATTGTTTGTGGCCTATTTGAATAAATAATTTGGAAAGTAATAAAGAGCCTAGGCAAAATTTTAGCCTAGACTTTTTTATTGTATTTTGAAGTATTCTTTAGCCGCATCACTCATCCGTTCAGGGGTCCAAACAGGATACCAGACAAATTCTACATCAACATTTTTAACTTCAGGGACTTTTTTAACGGCTGTTGTAATCTGCTTGATCAAATAATCAGTCAAAGGACAGGCAGGTGTAGTTAATGTCATATTGATGAGACAGATCCCATCTTGATCGAGGTCAATTTCATAAATCAGCCCCAAGTTGACCACATCGACGTTTAATTCTGGGTCAATAACTTGAGCTAAATGTTCAATAATATCGTTTTTAATTGTTTTGCTATCACGCATTGTGTTACCTACGCATCTTTACCAAAAATTTTTGCTTTAATTGCTTGACCTGTTGGTGTACCAGCTAAACCGCCGATTCCAGTTTCACGCAGAGATGCCGGCATTTGATGACCAACTTTCTTCATTGCTTCAATACATTCATCAGCTGGGATTACACTTGTACATCCCGCTAGCGCCATATCAGCTGCGATAAGTGCATTACCAGCGCCAATACCATTTCTTTTGACGCAGGGAACTTCAACCAAACCGGCAATCGGATCACAGACTAACCCAAGCAAGTTAGACATCGCAATCGATAAAGCTTGGGCACTTTGTTCAGCACTGCCACCAGCTACTTCAACTGCCGCGGCAGCACCCATGGCTGAGGCACTACCGACTTCTGCTTGACAGCCGCCAGTTGCCCCGGCAATTTCGGCATTATTGGCAATCACCATGCCAAAGCCACCAGCAGTAAACAGAAAGCGAATCATTTGCTCTTCGCTGAGCTGTAATCTTTTTTCTAATAAAAATAGGACGCCAGGTAAGGTGCCGGAAGAACCAGCCGTCGGGGTAGCGCAGACAACGCCCATCGCTGCATTGACTTCGTTAGTGGCTATGGCATTTTCAACTGCTGCCATCAATGTATCGCCTGAAAGTGTGTGTCCTTTCTCGCGATATTTTTTCAGCTTAATTGCTTCGCCACCAGTTAAGCCAGTTTTTGAAAAGACACCGTTTCCAGATTCCCCTCTTTTAACGGCAGCTCGCATAGTTTGCAAGTTATATTTCATGCGCTGCCAGACTTTTTCTCGTGGCAAGCCTGATAGTTGACATTCTTGTTCAATAATTAATTCAGAAATAGGTTTGTGCGTTTTTTCTGCTGCAGCAACAATTTCCTTAATATGGTTATACATAATATTGCCCTATGTTATAAACAAATAATATTCTCAAATTTTTTCTTTAGTTCTTGCAATAAATCAGGATGAAGATAATTTTCTACATCATATTCATAAATATTATAGTTTTTAGTATGAAAAATTCGTTTGCGACTAAAGGGTGCTTTTTCGTGCAAGAGCGCGGTAAGCTCTTGTTCAATGCGAATGTTTTTGTGTGGATCAACTAAAATAATAATAGGTAATGCACCAGCAGGTTGAATCTCGGTATTATGTAAGACAATTTTGCGAATTTCAATTGCACCACCACCGATAGAGCATCCAGCCAATTCCACTTTCTTTTTATCATTAGACATATTTAAAATAGCAGTATTAGGGTGACCAATTGGGCTAGGACCATCTTCTTCAACAAAACGTAAATCTACGCCGCGCTGGCGTGCAATCTCAGGTGCCTTTGGTACGCGTAGATCGTCTGAGTCAAAGCCTAAAATACCTGCCGCAATAGCATAGTCTGTTCCATGACCACGGTGAGTTTGGGCGAAAGAGTCGTAATAATGAACGGTAACTTTACTCGGGGTACCGCCAAAAAGTTTGTAACCAGCGCGTCCAATAGCGACGGCTCCGGCCGTATGTGAACTTGATGGTCCCACCATTACGGGGCCAATAATGTCAAAAACACTTTTATACCGATTAGTCATTTTAATCCCTGCTTTGTAAGTTATTCTGTTTTTAATTATAACGAATAATAAATGAGATTAAGAAAGTTTTTTGCAATTTTAGCCGAAGTTTTGTCATAATAATATGAAAAGTGAAAGAGGTTGGTTAAATGACTAAAGAAAAAGCAGAATTAAAACAAAATTTGGAGCATCTAGCTGAGCAAAAGGGCAGCCAGCAGGCAGTTTCTTACCAAGACTTGTTTACACCACAATTGATGCAAAAGTATACTAGATTTGCTACTATTGACTTTTTTGTCAGAGAATTGGGCGTGAAAGACTTTACGCAAATTGAGCAGATGGCGATAGATCAAGTCGATGAATTTGTTAAAAAAGAGACCAAGTTTGCTAGCTGGGAAGAAATGCAACAAAAGGCAGTTAGCGAGTACATGATGAAGTTATTTTAGCAACAAAAAGCGAGTTAGTATTAACTTTAAAACTAACTCGCTCTTTTATTTACTATGTTAGGTGAATGACTTGAGCACCTAATTCATCAATAAAGCGCTGATCATGTTCAATTACTAGCATAGTAGGATGATATTTTTTAATTAATTGAATAATTTGTTCTTGGTTAAAGACATCTAAATAGTTCAAAGGCTCATCCCAAAGATACAAATTTGCTGGTTCAAGTAAGGACTTGGCTAAGTAGACCTTTTTTTGTTGGCCTGAAGACATTTGATTAATTGAATTAGTGAATATATCACGTTCAGTACCTAATTTGTGTAAGATATTGAGAAAATCGGCATAGTTAAGGTAGTGCTTTTGGGCAAAATCTTTTAATGATAGGTTATTAGATTGTTCAATCTGTGATAAATAGGAGATTGAAATCTTATCAGCTGAATGCAATTTGCCAGTAATTGTTCCAGCAAAAGTATTAGTAATTGCCTTAAACAAACTAGATTTTCCTATACCGTTTTTACCAGTAATCACAATTTGGTGACCACGCATTAAATCAAAGGTAGTAGGTTGGAAAAGGGGAAGCTTGTCATAAGCAAGGCTAACTCCTTTAGCAGTAATTAGATGTTTACGATGGTCGGGGACAAAATTCATGGCTAGGTCATTGTCTGCTTCAATATTTTTTAAAAGACCCTTTCTTTCTTCGATATTTTTATCTAATCTTGCTTCTACATTTTTGGCAAGTTTCATTTTTTTGGCGGCTTTGTGTCCCATGAATCCTTTATCGTAAACTGTACTTCTATGTCGAATATCGCCTTTCATCTTGGCTCCCGCATTTTTGTTGCTTTCGGAACGCTGGGCAAAAGTTTGCATCTTTTGTTGACTGGCATGGAGATTTTTAATTTGCTTTTCTAACTTTGCATTATAAGCGATATTAGATTCATCCTCTAATTCCTTTTGTTTTTCATAACGAGTATAGTTTCCTTGTTCCAGCCTAATTTTTTGCATTTCAATTGCTAGGGTGTGATCGACAACTTTATCTACAAAATTTCGGTCATGGCTGATTACAATTAATCCTTGTTTTTTATTATGCAGATATTGTGCTACTTGATTTCGTGTATCTTCATCGAGGTGATTCGTTGGTTCATCTAGTAGGGCAAAAGAATGTTGATTAATAAAACAAAGCGCCAGTAAAATTTTTGTTTGTTCACCGCCACTAAGTGTTGAAAAGGGCTGCCAAATGATATTTTCTTTAGCATGGAGCAGATTTAATTCTCGTTTTAACTCCCATTCCTCGAAATTAAACTGTTCTTGTAAAGCATAAATAGTAAGGTTATCGGGATCATTAATTACCTGAGGATAGTAATTGAATTCTAAATCACTTTGAATAGTTCCTTGATATTCGACCTGTTTTAGCAGCATTTTCATAAAAGTGGTTTTGCCGCGACCATTACGACCGATTAAGCCAAGTTTCCAATTAGAATCGAGATTTAGGTTTAAATTATCAAAAATTTTATCCTGACCGTCATAGGCAAATGAAACGTTTTTTAGTGAAATTGTAGACATAAAAAAGCACCGTCCTCTCAAACTGTGCTTATGATCTGAGAAAATGGTGCCTGATAGATTAGTCCAAGTTGGCTAATCTATAATTATTCTTAATTTAAATTAAAGAAAATCACGCAGACTAATTTCTGATCACAAGCAAAAAGTACATCCTTAAACTGATAGAATGCATTATTTTTTACTTAACGAAAATCAGAAATTAAAAACGCATCGGCGTGAGTCCTCCTATTACTTGAATTGATTAATCTGGCAATACTTTACCATCAAATATAATTATTTGTCAATATTTTTATGATAATTCATTTGCAAGCGTAAGGCTTCGTAAATTGGTTTTCCACCTAAAATGTCCAGAATGTAGTAAGCAACGAAAGTAACAATAATCATTGGCAATACTTGCTGGACAGTTCCAATCATTTCAGTCAGTAGCATAATTGCTGTGAAAGGTGCTTTTTCTATTGCACCAAAATATGCGGCCATGGAAATCACTAGGATATGAGGGAAGTACATTGGCAAAATAATCTGCAATTTTATCATAATATTGGCGCAAATTATTCCCAATAATGCCGCAAGAACTAGGATAGGCATGAAAATACCACCAGGTACGGAAGAACCATATGAAAGCATTGAAAAGACAAACCGAATTATCAAGAATAAGATCGGTAGTAAAAGAAAGTCCCATGATCCAAAGGCTTTGACATTTCAATTCAAATTAAATAAATTATCAATTAACACATGTGAACCACCGAGTAAGTGGGCATTAAATAGACCAACTGGAATAATTAAAATTAAAGGAATGATACTGTGATAGGCAATGTCATTAAGTTAAGCTAATGACATTGTCAAACTGAAACTGGTCTTTATTTTGGCTTAATTATTTTTCGAATTGTTTGCCCCAAGCCCATGGATCTTCGTGCCAGGTCTTCAAGACATCATATTGCGAGCTAGAAATATGACCTGACTCATTTTCCTTTTTGAGTAATTCAGGGTAGGAAAGAAGCGGAGCATATTTAACATTAGCTTTAGCAAAGTTTTCTTTTGCATCTGGTAGGTAGTAGGTGAAAATTGAAGAAACGCCAATGACGTTGCCGCCATCTTTTTCAGTTGCTTTAACTGCATTTAAAACGGAACCACCAGTAGTGATTAAGTCATCAATTAAAACGATCTTATCATCTTTACTGAAACGGCCTTCAATTTGGCGGCCTTTGCCATGGTCCTTTGGCTTAGGACGAACATAGATCATTGGTAAGTGTAGTTTATCTGCAACCCATGCAGCATGGGGAATACCGGCGGTAGCGACGCCACCAATAATAGTAGCCTCAGGGAATTCTTTGGCGATTAAATTAGCTAAATCACCAGCAATCATATCGCGTAATTCTGGATATGAAACCGTTAACCTAAGGTCGGTGTAAATTGGAGAAAGCATCCCACTTGCGTAAGTGAATGGTTTGTCAGGTGAGATAGTGATAATTTTTTCTTGAATAAGTTGACTGATAATTTGATCCTTATGCATTTTAGTTAAACTCCTTTTTAATTGCTTCATATGCAGCTTCTGGGTCACTGGCTAAAGTAATTGGCCGTCCAACAACAATAGCGCTTGAGCCCCATTCTTTGGCTTGCGCTGGTGTGGCCACGCGAGATTGATCGTCTTTAGCATTGCCAGCAGGCCGAATTCCCGGTGTGACATATAAAAAGTCATCGCCAACTTTTTCGTGTAATTCTTTTACTTCAAGTGGTGAACAAATAACCCCATCTGCTCCAGAGTGCTTAGCCATTTTTGCTAGCGAAAGAACTTGCTCTTTCATTGACAGTGCGCAATTTTGTTCATGTGCCAATACTTCATCAGAAATCGAAGTTAATTCGGTTACTGCTAGTAACTTAGGCACGCTTTTGCCAACAGGTGTACCCGCGATTAAACCGTCTTTAGCTGATTTGATCATTTGACTGCCGCCTAAAGCATGAACGGTAGTAAAAGTAATTCCTAACTTAGCTAATTGTTTAGCCCCGTTATAAACGGTATTAGGGATATCATGCAATTTTAGATCCAAGAAAATCTTATAACCTTGCTCAGCTAAGTCTTTAACCACTTGGTTGCCAGCATGATAGAATAATTCCATACCGACTTTGATAAAGACGTTTTCTGGTTTGCCTAATTTAGACAAAATCTTATGCAGTTGCTCTTCATTGTCAATATCTAATGCAACAATTACAGGTTTCATTTTTCCTCCACAAAAAAAGTCTATCTTAGCGCAGAGAGACACCAAGGATAGACTTTTCCTAGATAATTTAAGTCAATATTTTGAACTTGCGGTCTCTCTGTACCGTTTAAAGTTTGATCAAGGTGAAGTTTAACACCTCAAAAGTAAAAATACAAATAAAATTTTTGCTTGGAAAAAATTATAATCACGTGTAGAATCATTTCTTGAAAAAATAAAGAGTGTCCGTGAGCATTCATTTTGGAGGAAAATTATGGTTAATACACATGTAAAATTACCAGGTTTAGATTTGAAAAATCCAGTTATGCCAGCAAGTGGAACTTTTGGCTTCGGCGATGTGCCTGCAGCTAAGAAGTTTGACTTAAATGATCTTGGAGCAATGGTTATTAAGACAACTACGCCACATGCAACCACAGGTAATCCGCAACCACAGATTGCCGTTTTAGATGATGGGGTTTTGAATTCGGTTGGTCTTACTAATCCTGGTGTGAACAAGGTGATTAGTGAAAAGTTAGAACCATTGAGAAAGCAATATCCAGAATTACCGATCGTGGCTAGCGTTGGCGGTGATAGTGAAGCAGATTATGTTGAAGTAGCACAAAAGCTGTCAAATTCCGGCTTGGTTAATGCTTTAGAAATTAATGTTTCTTGTCCTAATGTGGCCCAAGGTGGAATGAGCTTTGGCTTGCATGTCGATGTGGTTGAAGAATTGACTAGAAAAATTAAAGCAGTTGTCAATATTCCAATTTATGTGAAGTTAACACCAAATGTGACTGATATCACTGTAATTGCTAAAGCTGCCGAAAAGGGTGGTGCCGATGGCTTATCGATGATCAATACATTGCTAGGGATGCGAATTGACGTGAAAAAACGCAGACCACTGTTAGGCCATAATATGGGCGGTTTATCAGGTGAGGCTGTTAAGCCAATAGCTATTAGAATGATTAGTCAAGTGCGTCAAATTACTTCTTTGCCAATTATTGGCATGGGTGGCATTGCTTCGGCCGAAGATGTGGTGGAATTTATGTTAGCAGGTGCTAATGCCGTAGCGGTTGGTACTGCTCATTTTAAAGATAGTATTGCTTCTAAGCATATTGCAGATGCCTTGCCGCAAGAACTTGAAAAATTAGGCATTGAAGATATCAATGAATTAGTTGGTCAAGTAAAATTTAATTAGAGCTTGACAAACGTTTCTAATTACAGTAACTTTAAAGCAATGAATGTCCTTTAAAATTAGTCCCGTGAGGCTAGCAAGGCAGGCTTAACTTAAGTTTCGACTTTACTAAAGCTCCTAGTCTCAGTTGAGATTGGGAGCTTTTTTCATGGGCAGAATTAGGAGGCTATAATGGCAAAAGAAATCTGGGATGCACTAGCAATGAAGCGTGCTTTAACCCGTATTACTTACGAGATCATTGAACAAAATAAAGGAACCGATGATTTGGTTTTGGTAGGGATTAAAACGCGAGGCGTTTACTTGGCTAAACGAATTCATGACCGTATTCAGAAATTGGAAGGCGTTGATGTACCAGTTGGTGAATTGGACATTACCTTATATCGGGATGATCGTCATGATGCTAGTTTAAAGCAAGATCCAGTTGTCAATTCTGATCAAGTTGGTGTTAATATTGATGACAAGCATGTTGTTTTGATTGATGATGTTATCTATACTGGACGAACAATCAGAGCGGCGATGGATGCTTTGATGCACGTTGGTCGCCCAAGTTCAATCAGAGTCGCAGTGCTAGTTGATCGTGGTCACCGTGAATTGCCAATTCGTGCTGATTTTATTGGTAAAAATATTCCAACTTCTGCCGATGAACAGGTTGCTGTTAATGTAATTGAGAAGGACGGCAAAGATTCAGTTGAACTGAAGGCTTTACCAAAATAAAAAGAAGATAGTTAAATATCCAACCATTTAATTGACTCCAGAGAGGGCCAGAAGGGTTGATTTCTTTTCGTGTACACGGGAAGACTCTAGGCCTGGAGCAATTAAATGCTTCAGGCTTTTTTGTATAGAAAGAATAGAAAATGGAAAATTTAAATCTTGTTAATTTACCACATTTTGTGAGTGTTGAAAATTTGGATAGTAATGAAGTAGAAGCCTTAATCAGGAGAGCTGAGTACTTCAAAAAAGGCGGTGCAACACCACGTTTAACTAAGCCAGTTTATGTAACTAATATGTTTTTTGAAGATTCATCTAGAACACATACGAGCTTTGAAATGGCTGAAAGAAAACTAGGTTTGACAGTTATTCCTTTTGATCCGGCTCATTCGTCTGTTAATAAGGGTGAAACCTTATATGACACTTCATTAATTATGAACGCCTTAGGTGTCAACTTAGAAGTGATTCGTCACTCACAGAATGAGTATTACAATGATTTGATTAACTTAAAAGAACATCAACATTTAAATATTGGTGTGATTAACGCTGGAGATGGTAGCGGTCAACATCCTAGCCAATGTATGCTCGATATGATGACTATTCATGAACATTTTGGCCACTTTAAAGGCTTAAAGGTTGCAATTGTTGGTGATATTACTAATTCTAGGGTTGCAAAAAGTGACATGGAACTTTTGACTAGGTTGGGCGCTGAAGTTTACTTCTCAGGTCCAAGTTACTGGTATGATAAAGAATTCGATCAATATGGTAAGTATGAAGAAATTGATCAATTAGTTTCAAATATGGACGTGATGATGCTCTTACGGGTTCAACATGAACGTCATGCAGGCGATCCTAATGAAAAGACTTTTAATGCTAAAGCATATCACGAAAAATATGGTATTAATCATCAACGCTATAGTGCATTGAAGCCCGACACCATCATCATGCATCCGGGTCCAATTAACCATGATGTTGAACTTAGCGGTGATTTAGTTGAAAGCGATAAGTGCATGTTTGTCAGACAAATGCAAAATGGTGTGTTCATGCGTATGGCAATGATCGAGGCAGTATTGCGCGGTAGACGACTTGGAGGATTAGAATAATGGCAACAGTAATTAAGAATGGCACAGTTTATCAAAATGGTCGTCTAATTAAAGCAGATGTTTTAATTGAAGATCAAAAGATTAAAGCAATAGGGACTAACTTAACGGCAGATAAAGAGATTGATGCAAGTGGCAAGCTAGTTAGTCCTGGACTGGTTGATGTCCACGTTCATTATCGTGATCCCGGACAAACTTACAAGGAAGATATTAAAACCGGTAGTGAAGCCGCTGCTCATGGTGGTTTTACTATGGTAGGGGCAATGCCTAATGTGACGCCTGTACCTAATACGCCTGAGCTAATGCAAAAAATGGTACAAGAAAACAATGAAAAAGGTGTGGTTCATATTTTTCAATATGGACCAATCACTAATGATGAAACTACTGATGTCATTCCTGATTATGCAGCATTGAAAAAGGCTGGTGCTTTTGCCTTAAGTAATGATGGTCATGGAGTCCAAACTGCTCAAACGATGTATTTGGCAATGCAAAAAGCCAAGGAAAATAATTTGATCATTGCTACTCATGCACAAGACGATTCGCTTTTTAATAAAGGGATCGTGAATGAAGGACCTAAAGCCAAGGAATTAAACTTGCCGCCAGTAACTGAATTAGCAGAAACAACGCAAATTGCTAGAGACCTGCTTTTAGCACAAAAAACGGGCGTCCATTATCATATTTGCCATGTATCAACTAAAACTAGTGTGGAACTGGTTCGAATGGCTAAGGCGCGTGGAATCAATGTTACCTGTGAAGTAGCGCCACACCATATTTTATTAACAGATGACGATATTCCTAAGGACAACGGTTATTATAAGATGAATCCGCCATTGAGAAATAAGGAAGATCAAGCGGCGTTACTAGTGGGACTACTAGACGGTACAATCGATTTAATTGCGACTGACCATGCTCCTCATGCTCGCAATGAAAAAGAAGGTGGCATGAAGGGTGCAGCCTTTGGTATTACTGGTAGTGAAACAGCATTTTCTACTTTATATACTAAATTTGTCAAAGAAGAAAAAGTTTTCACCTTGGAGCAGCTTTTATCATGGCTCTCCGATAAACCAGCTAAAACGTTTGGCTTAAAAAATGCCGGGGTACTTGAACCAGGTAAGCCAGCTGATATTGCGATTTTTGACTTAGACCATGAAACTGAATTAAAAGAAGAAGACTATAAGTCAAAAGGCGTTAATACACCATTTACGGGCGACAAGGTGTATGGTGAAACTGTAATGACCATGGTTGATGGTCAGGTTGTATACAGAAGGGATGAACAATAATGCGGTATTTAATCCTAGAAGATGGTAGCATCTATGCTGGCGAGGGTTTTGGCGCTGATTGCGAAACAGTTGGTGAAGTTGTATTTACAACAGGGATGACTGGTTATCAAGAAGCAATTACCGACCAATCTTATGCCGATCAGATTTTGGTTTTCACTAATCCTTTAATTGGAAACTATGGTATTACCTTGGCAGATTATGAGTCACTTGAGCCAAGGATCAAAGGCGTAATTTGTCACCAGGTTGCCCGTCATCCTGATAATTGGCGAATGCAGACAACCTTACCAAAGTTTTTGGAGCATTTGAACATTCCAGGTATTCAGGGAATTGACACGCGTGAATTAGTTAAAAAATTGAGAGTTCACGGTACATTACGTGGTAAGATTGCAGATTCAAAAGAAAATGCAGAAAAAATTGCGGCAGAATTAAAGATTAAGAATGTAACTCAAGGTGTAATTAGCCGAGTATCAACCAAGTCACCATATCCAGTTCCTGGTTCGAAACGCAATATTGTGGTTATCGACTTTGGAATTAAACACAGTATTTTGCGTGAACTAGCAGAACGTGATTGTAATTGTATTGTTTTACCATATACAGCTACTGCCCAAGAAGTATTAAACCTTCATCCAGATGGTGTTCTTTTGAGTAACGGCCCTGGTGATCCAGAAGAAATGGTAGAGGCAACTAAAATGGTGCGTGAAGTAGAAAAGCATGTTCCTTTGATGGGAATTTGTATGGGACACCAAGTCTTTGCTTTAGCTAATGGGGCTAAAACTTACAAGATGAAATTTGGGCACCGCGGTTTTAATCACCCTGTACGAGAGATTGCAACTGGTAATATTGGTTTTACTTCACAAAACCATGGTTATGCTGTGTCTGCAGATTCAATTGACAAGGATAACTTAATGATTACCCACGTTGAAGTCAATGATGGGACGGTTGAAGGGTTACGTCATAAGAAATATCCTGCATTTTCAGTGCAATTTCACCCTGATGCAACACCGGGTCCTCATGATGAGGTTTCATTATTCGACGACTTTATGTCAATGATTGATCAGAGAAAGGAAGAAGAGCGTCATGCCTAAAAGAACAGATATTCATAAGATTATGGTGATTGGCTCAGGTCCAATTATTATTGGTCAAGCTGCAGAATTTGATTATTCTGGTACACAGGCATGCTTGGCTCTGCGCGAAGAAGGCTATGAAGTAGTTTTAGTTAATTCCAACCCAGCTACGATCATGACTGATACAACAATTGCAGATAAGGTGTACATTGAACCTCTGACAGTTGAATCGATTTCACGAATTATTCGTCAAGAATATCCTGATGCTATTTTGCCAACACTTGGCGGTCAAGTGGGCTTAAACATGGCTATGGAACTTGCCAAAACAGGAATTTTGGATGAATTACACATCGAGCTTCTAGGTACTAAGCTGCAATCTATTGAACAAGCTGAAGACCGTGAAAAATTTAAGGAATTATGTAAGTCATTAGGTGAACCAATTCCACCTTCTAAGACAGTTAATACAGTCGAAGATGCCTTAGCTTTTGGAGATGAGATTGGCTATCCGATCATTGTTCGTCCTGCCTTTACGATGGGTGGTACCGGTGGTGGTATCTGTAATAATCATGAAGAATTAGCAGAGATTGCCAAAAATGGATTGGAACTTTCCCCTGTAACTGAATGTTTGATTGAAAAATCAATTGCGGGCTATAAAGAAGTAGAATTTGAAGTAATGCGCGACCATGATGACAATGCAATGATTGTCTGCTGCATGGAAAACTTTGATCCGGTAGGGATTCACACTGGTGATTCAATTGTCTTTTCACCAAGTCAAACTTTATCTGATAAGGAATATCAGATGCTTCGTGATTGTTCACTGCGTTTGATTAGGGCTTTGAAAATTGAAGGGGGATGCAACGTTCAACTTGCTCTTGACCCAAATAGCTTTAATTATGATGTAATTGAAGTAAATCCGCGTGTTTCAAGATCATCTGCTTTAGCTTCTAAGGCAACTGGTTATCCAATTGCTAAGATGGCTGCTAAAATTGCAGTAGGAATGACTTTGGATGAAATTAAGAACCCAGTAACGGGAACAACCTATGCAGAATTTGAACCTGCATTAGACTATGTAGTCTGCAAGATACCACGCTGGCCATTTGATAAGTTCCCTAAGGCTGATCGCGTTTTGGGCACCCAAATGAAAGCAACCGGTGAAGTTATGGCAATTGGCCGTACTGCAGAAGAAGCTATGCAAAAAGCGGTAAGATCACTAGAAATTGATGAAAAAGATCTTTACTCACCAGAAGCACACGTAGCTAGTGATGACCAATTAGAGCAAAAATTAGTCAAAGCTCAAGATGATCGTCTCTTCTATTTAGCTGAGGCATTTAGACGTGGTTATTCAGCTGAAGATGTTCATGAATTAACGAAGATTAATTTCTACTTTTTAGATATCGTGCAACATATGGCTGAATTGGAAAAGACACTTGAGGAAAATAAAGATGATGTTGATGTATTGCGCTTAGCTAAGAAATATGGCTTTAGTGATCCAACGATTGCCTCTTTGTGGAATGAAACTGCAGATGAGGTAAGAGCATTTCGGAAAAAGCATGGCATCATCCCAGTCTACAAGATGGTTGATACATGTGCTGCTGAGTTTGAATCAAAGACACCATACTTTTATTCAACTTATGATGCTGAAAATGAATCACATAAGACTGGTAAGAAGTCGGTGATCGTTATTGGCTCAGGTCCAATCAGAATCGGTCAAGGTGTTGAATTCGATTATGCGACTGTTCACTGTGTCAAGGCCTTGCAAAAGATGGGCTACGAAGCAATTGTTATCAATTCTAATCCTGAAACTGTTTCAACTGACTTCTCTATCTCAGATAAATTATACTTTGAACCATTAACTTTGGAAGATGTCTTGAATGTCTGCGACTTGGAAAAGCCAGAAGGCGTGATTGTTCAATTTGGTGGTCAAACCTCAATCAATTTGGCTCATGGCTTAGAAGAACATGGCGTCAAGATTTTAGGCACTAAAGTAGCTGATGTTAACCGTGCAGAAGACCGTGAACTGTTTGATCAAATCATTAAGCAACTTCATTTGAATCAGCCTCAAGGTTTAACTGCAACTACTCATGAAGGCGTACTTGAAGCTGCTGATAAGCTAGGCTATCCAGTTTTAGTCCGTCCAAGTTATGTTTTGGGTGGTAAGGCGATGGAAATTGTCTACACCAAGGCAGAGTTAGAAGAATACTTGCAAGACCACGTTGATATTGCAGCAGACCACCCAATCTTGGTTGATGATTATCTTGATGGTCGTGAATGTGACGTTGATGCAATTAGTGATGGTAAGGAAGTTCTTTTACCAGGAATCATGGAACATATTGAGCATGCAGGTGTCCACTCTGGTGACTCAATGGCTGTTTATCCACCACAAACCTTCTCTGATGAAGTTAAAGAAAAGATTACTGATGTCACTAGAAAGCTTGCTTTGACTTTGAACTGTGTCGGCATTATGAACATTCAATTCATTGTCAGAGATGGTGAAGTTTACGTAATTGAAGTTAACCCTCGGGCAAGTAGAACAGTGCCATTTTTAAGCAAGATCACGGGTATTGAAATGGCTCAGGTCGCTACCCGAGTAATTATGGGCGAAAGTTTGGCTGAACAGGGCTACGGTGATGGTCTTGCCCCAGAGCCAGACATGATCTCTGTTAAAGCACCAGTCTTCTCCTTCAGCAAATTATCGGACGTTGATGCATATCTTGGGCCAGAAATGAAATCGACAGGTGAAGTAATGGGGAGTGATCACACTTTTGCCAAAGCTCTCTACAAAGCTTTTGCAGGTGCTAAGATGCAATTGCCTGAAAATGGTAATGTATTACTTACCATCGAAGATCGAGACAAAGAAAAGATTTTACCAATTGCCAAGAGATTTGCGCGGATTGGCTACAGAATCTTTGCTACTAAGGGTACAGCTGATTTCTTGCGCAGTCATGATTTGCATGTTGATCCAGTAACTAAAGTGCATGAAGATGAAGACGCCAAGGATAATATCTTGAATGAATTAAGAAATGGCAAGATTGACTTGGTTATCAATACGATGGGTCACGATATTGAAAAGAATTCTGATGGCTTCATCATTAGACAGGTTGCCATTGGTCAAAATGTACCATTGATTACAGCACTTGATACTGCAGATGCTTTGCTTACTAGCTTGGAGAATAGGTCATTTGCTACTGATGCTTTGAAGTAGGATAGTTGAATAGATAAAAGTAATGCATTTCTCTATTGAAGTAGGAGAATGCATTATTTTTTATGCAAAAAATAATTTTCACAAGTGAACTAATAATTCTGAGATAAATAAACGATAGATAGCATTCAATCAAGATATTGTGAAAAAATATGTATCACAAACTTTATTATAGAGCAATGAGTAAGAATATTTCACTATCTTTTGTAAGCGAATACATTTATAATCTGAGATAAGGAAGTGAAGTGTTTAGGGGGAAATAAAAATGTGGATTTCGTTTTTATTGGCTTTAATTCCAATTATTTGGCTTATTTACTCTTTGGCAATTCGAAAAACGCCTGCTATTAAAGCATGCAGCATTGGACTATTAATTACTATCGTATTGGCTATACTGGGATTTAACCTCTCTATAGTTGACACTTTGACGGGTGCTTTAGAGGGCATTCTGATGGGGCTATGGCCAATTGTTTATGTAATCGTGGCTGCACTGTTTACTTATAATGTAAGCAATTATTCAGGTGGAATTAAAATTATTCAAGATACTTTGTCGTCAATCACTACTGATCAGCGTATTTTAGTTTTGATTATCGCATGGGGATTTGGCGGATTCTTAGAAGCAATTGCAGGTTTTGGGACAGCAGTTGCAATTCCCGCTGGGATATTAATTGGATTTGGTCTTAATCCGATTAATGCCGCCATAATTTGTTTAATTGCTAATACTACACCAACTGCCTTTGGTGCAATTGGATTACCAGTGATTACACTGAGTGACGTAACTAATTTGCCCGTTACTCCATTATCATTTGTTATTACTTTACAACTTGCATTATTAATTATTATAATTCCGTTTTTATTGGTGATTCTAACAGGTGGCGGAGTTAAAGCTATCAAAGGAGTGGGATTAATTACCCTGATGTCTGGTTTGTCATTTTCAATTCCGCAAATTTTGGTAGCAAAATTTGTTGGTCCAGAGTTACCAGCAATTGTTGGTTCAATTTGTTGTATTTTGACTACAGTTCTGATGGCAAAATTATATCATCATCAAGATAATGACATAAAAGAGAATATTGAGAAGCACAGCGCTATCGAAATTTTGCGTGCAAGTTCACCATTTATTTTAGTGTTCGTATTTGTGGTTCTCGCTTCATCACTGTTTCCAGATATTCAGCATCTATTGGGAAAGGTGACGTCTTATATTAAGGTGTATACTGGGAAAGATGCAGAACTGTTTAAGATTAATTGGCTTTCTTCACCAGGAACATTAATTTTGCTAGCTACTTTTATTGGTGGATTAATTCAAAAAGTTAGTTTCAAGAAATTAGGACAAATCTTAAAATCAACAATTTTTGGATTATGGAAAACATTAATTACAATTTGTTCTATTGTGGCTTTGGCCAAGGTAATGGGCTACGCAGGAATGACTTCAGCAATTGCGGCAGCATTAGTAGTTCTAATGGGACCAATATATCCATTAGTTGCACCGTTAATTGGTGCTTTGGGTACGTTTATTACAGGATCTGATACCTCAGCTAATGTTCTTTTTGGTAACCTGCAATTGTCTTCAGCTAAGGCTTTAGGCGTAAATAGTAATTGGGTAGTTGGTTCAAATATGGTGGGAGCAACTGCTGGAAAGATGATCTCACCTCAGAGTATAGCTGTTGCTTCAGCTGCAATTGGACAAGATGAATCTGAATCAATAATTTTGAAGCAAGTGGCTAAATGGTGCTTATTGTATTTGGGAATAATTTGTATATTCCTATATGGAATAGGCTTTGCCGTAGGATTTTTATAAAAATAATTTAAATAACTCTTGGTGTTCTGATATATATTGATTTGCACTTGTCATCCATTAATAGTAAATCGCTTGCATTAAAAGCGCTTTCGTTGATAGAATGCTTTTTGTAACTTTTTTACATTAATAAGGGAGACAAAACGAATGAGTTATTTATTTCTGTTCATTCCGGCAATAGGATGGGGTCTTATGCCCATGTTTGTTGCTGGTGTCAAGAAGAGTAACATTTACCACCAAATTTTAGGTACCGTTCTTGGTGCATTTATCTTTGGTGCTGCAGTTACTCTCATTAAGCGTCCATCTTTTAATGCGACTACTTTTATTTTAGCAATGTTAGCTGGTGCTGCTTGGGTTATTGGTCAAGTTGGTCAGTATTACAGTTATTCCAAGGTTGGGGTTTCTGAAACTATGCCAATTTCAACTGGTTTGCAGTTGATCGGTGTGCCACTTGTAGGTGTGTTGATCTTTGGTGAATGGGCAAGCACTCAAGCTAAATTGTTTGGATTTTTAGGGATCTTAGCTTTAATTATTGGTGTAGCATTTACATCATTGACTGACAAAGGTACATCTGAGGGTGGAAAAAAGAATCAGACCACTACAATGATTGTGCTGGTATTGACTACACTTGGTTACATTACTTCAAGTTCCATTCCAAAGGCCTTGAAGGGTGACAGCGTAATGATTTTCTTTGCTGAAACCATTGGAATGTTGGTTGCAGCAATTGTTTATTTAATTGCAACTAAGCAAACACAAGTCTTTAAGGAAAAAGAAAGTTATCAAGTAATTCCTGCCGGTGTGATTTACGCAATTGCTGCTCTTGCATACATTGTTTCAGTTAAGATGAACGGTGTAAACCTAGCCTTTGTTATGTCACAACTTTGTGTTGTTATTTCTACTCTTGGTGGTATCCTTTTCTTACACGAAAAGAAGACACAAAAGGGTCTTGTCTATACTGTGATCGGTTTAATATTAATTGTTGCCGGTGCAGTTTTGACCTCAGTATTTTAATGAATTTTAAATAAATATTGAATGAACTCCAACATGATAATTGTTGGAGTTTTTGAGTAAAAAAATTCATGAATAAATATAAAATGAATTAAAATATAAGTAGAAGCCAAAGAGAGGATGATTTCTATGAGTGATAATACAGTATACGTGATCGACGGTCGTCGGTATGCACGTAATGGAGAAATTGTCGAACATAATGTGCATGTTTATAGTTCTTATCAAAATCTGATTGCTGCATTTAAGCCATTTTTGGAAGTTTCAAATAAAGAAGTGCATATGAATGGCAAAAATGAGATGCTTCAGGTTAGAATATATGATACATCAAATCAATTTTTGACAAAATATAAATTTGATATTTATGAAAAGAAAATAGATAATTTCTTTCCAAGTACTACTGAACATATTTAGCAAAGGAATGATCCGATGACTTTTAACAAAGAAGAAAAAGAGCAAGCTTTAAAGCGGCTAACTGATGAGGAATATAACGTAACTCAAAAGGCCGCTACAGAATATCCTTTTACCGGAAAATATGATGATTTTTATGAAAAGGGGATTTACGTTGATGTAGTGTCAGGTGAGCCACTTTTTTCAAGCTTAGATAAGTATAATGCAGGCTGTGGTTGGCCTAGTTTTACTAAGCCAATTAAGAAATTAACTTACCACCGCGATCAATCGCACGGAATGGAGAGAACAGAAGTTAAAAGTCCCGAAGCTGATTCTCACTTAGGTCATGTTTTTACTGACGGCCCAGTGGATCAAGGTGGTTTACGTTACTGCATTAATTCCGCAGCATTGAGATTTATTCCATATGATCAGTTGGAACAGTCTGGCTATGGTGAATATAAGAAAATATTTGAATAAAAAATACGGCAGATACTTAAAATAAATATCTGCCGTATTAGTTTATATATTAAAAATTATTTCTCATAGAACTTAATTTCAGTATTGGCCAAATCAACTGTATAAGTTTCTTCTTCAAGTGGTCGTTTAGTCATTCCTTCATCAGTTGAGTAGATGATCAAGGCCAACTTACTACCAGATGGAAGAGTGTAGTAGGTAGGTTGAAGCAAGAAGTCTAAATCGTAGAACTTGTCAGCATCAATCTTCTCAGGTCTTTTCATGTCCTTATAGTTTTGTAAGTTCATGTGACCCTTAGTGATCAACTTAGCCTTAGTCTTCTTGTCCGGCACAAATTCTTGCAAAGTATCAGTGCCAAATCTATAGCCAAGTTCTTGACCGCCGCGCATTAAGAACTTAGGTGTAGCGGTTAAGCGTCTTCTTTCTCCCAATTCAACTAAAGCAACAGAAATTTGTCCCTTAGGTAAGCTGCCTTTAACTCTAACTTTTACTTCAGGACGACCGACAATCGTAGTTGGGTGAATAAATTCGTCTGTTTCAAAACGCAAACTTGGTTTAGCCCATTTTTCATCACCACAGATGAACTTGTATAGCCAGTCGCTTTCTGAGATGTCAGCCTTCTTAAATTCAATGCCACCTTCATCGACAAATGATTGTTGTGCTTTGCCATTGCCATCTTGGAAAAGCTCGCCGTCATCAGTTGGGTAGTAGGTCTTCTTTTGACCTAATTCATTTGACCAATCCTTTTCTTCGTGCCACTTGTCAGCTTGCAAGTTGTCCTGGATCATGACGGTTGGCCATTGCTTGTAAGCATTGTTTTCAATCCCTAGTAATTCATGTACAAACCAAAGGTTCATCAAGTCAGTAAAATCAATAGAAACAAAGTTGTTCATATTGTAGTGAGGACCTTGGTGTAGGAAAAGATGATGCTTCATTGGCATTTTTTTGACTAGTTGCCAAATTTTATAAACATTCTTTGGCTTAACGTTCCAGTCATTTAAACCGTGAACAGAAATCCAAGAACATTTGATGCCGTCAGCGTGATGGCGGTAGTTTCTTGCTTCCCAAAAGTTGGAATATTGACCGGTTTCACGGTCTTCTTTTGTTAAAAGCTCTTTTTGCATCTTGTCGTATTCCGGTTTGATCTTCAAGTAAGAACCTGCATCCCACAAGTTTGATTGACAAGTTTCAGCCAGTAAATCAAGGTCTTCACCTTGGCAGGCTTCGGGTGCGATTACCAAACCGTGTTCACGGTAATAGTCATACCAAGAAGAAATAGCAGCTTCAGAAACCACAGTTTTCAAACCTTTAACCCCAGTAGTGGCAATAGCAATTTGCAAAGTGCCTAAATATGAACGACCAGTCATCCCGATATTGCCATTGCACCAGTCAGCTTTGGTTTGAACAGATCTAGTACGGTCAGTGTAAGCAATACGATCGCCGTGGAGCCATTCGATAACTGCAGCAGCTGATTCAGTTTCTTCAGGTGCACCAGTAATACGAACCCCATCACTACCACGGGTACCGATTGCTCCAGCAAAAACACTGGCAAAACCACGAGCAAGCATATACTCATTTAATGGATAAGAAGATTTATGTACTGCTTCTTCGGTAGCTGGGTGGTTAGAGTCGTCTGGCTGCTTTGCTTTAACTATTGGTGAATGAACATATTGTGGATCATTCCAATCGGCGGCATCAGATAAATTTTCATCAACATTATGGTTACGCTTTTCATTAGCGATAATTCCGCCGAAATATGGTGAAGCAGTATAAAGGGCAGGCACTTTTAAGCCTTTGTTAGTTTCAGCTGGTCGGAAAACAGTAACTTGAATCAAGTCACTCTTACCATCATGATCAGTATCAAGATCAGTTTCAACGTAAACAACTTCACGAATTACTTTGTTGGTATCGAAGACAGGAATAGCTTTGCCATTGAAAAATTTAAACTTATTTTGTCCCCAGAATTGAGTAAAGTACCCCTTACCAGCCATTACATCGAGCAAAATTTGACCGTTTTTGGCGCGAGTATTGAGCAAACGATAAAAAGCAGAGATTAACTTTTTGACATCAGAAATGTCTTGGACAAAAGGTAAAGCATTCTTTTGCATAAAGCCGGTTGGATCGGCTAATTCGTAGTCATAATGAACATGATAGCCAAGTAATTGTAAGGCTACATTATAGAATTGAGCAGTACCAATTGATTCAGGCTTTCCTTTTAAAAAGTCAGCTAAAGTTTGCTCATTTGAAACAGCAAATTCAGATAATTTTGTTGTCTTAGCAGCGTCAGTTTTTGCTTCAGCAATTGTCATTTTAACGAGCTTGCCCAGCAAATCGTTAAAATTCCAGTCTGCATAATTTTTAGGTAAGAAATTGATGTCGATTAATTCTTTTACTTGTTGATCGAAGTCAGTTTCGACATAAGCGTATTGGTTATATTTCATATTTTTCTCCTTTGCAGTTTAATTACTTTCTATTTTACTTTTAATTGTGGCTATAACCAATAGATATGGAAGTTAATAAGCGAAAAATATTTTTTTAAAATTGAATTCTGCCGGAAAACCGAACAAAATGAATGCTAGCTATCGGAAAATGACGGGTGTAAGAGAAACATATCCGAAAAATAAAGTTCGTGTTTTAAACATCATTGGTGATATTGGTGGTCAAACCGATGGAACAGTACCCAATGTATCATCTTTGTCATTAAAGTATTTAGTGGCAGATCGTGCTAAAAGCTATCAGGTAGTGAAGTTTACTGGAAAAAATGCACGTCACTCCAAGTTGCATGAGAATCCAAAAGTAGATAAAGTATTAATCAAATTCCTGTGGAATAAATAAAGTTAATAATAGGCATGCGAACGTATGTCTATTTTTTGTGCCTTTTCTTAATCCAATTACTTGAATTATAAAATAATGCGTGTATAATATTCATCTAATTAATAAAGAAAGGGCATGGTTTTATGAAGCTATTAAAGACTAAAATCTTAACAATTCTGTGTGGCTTGCTAACATTGAACGGCTTAGCCATGTTGTTTTCAGGATTGATTATCCAAATGGACGAAGTTGCTGATTTTGATTCAGCCCAAAGTTTAGCAGTTGCTAATTCGACTAATGCCATTATTTTGGCAGGAATTATTATGATTTTGCTTTTTGGGGCATTGTTTTTCGATGGTTGGGCTAAGCTCAAGAACAGGCATGCTAAGCACGTTAAGTTAGTTTAATAGAATAGATAAGACTAGCTCTGAAGTGAGCTGGTCTTTTTTTGCCCAAAATTAAAGTCTTCTTTACCGTTTTTTTACTTTTGCATGTGATAATGAGCCAAAATTAATCAGGGGGATAGTTATGGGATTCTGGTATTATTATGTTTTGCCATTAGTGACGGCTATTTTATTCGTTTGGCTAGGAAACCGAGTTATGGTGACTAAAAAATGGATTAGCATAATTTTTTACTCATTAGCTGGAGTAGGCTATTTAATTGCATCGGTTTTTGCTGTTTTTTATATCTATGCAACAGTAGAAGAAATTTTAACGCCAGATATTTTAACAAAAATAGGTTGGCATTATTTTTGGAGTGATAATTTTATTTTTCTTCTTACCAGCACTGTTCTATTAACAATTAGCTATTTTGTACTAAAACGTGGTAGATTACGCAGATTACGGATGAAATAGGATGCTCAAAAATGATAAGATTATTTTTGGAAAAAATAGAATAATGATGGGGTGAAAAAATGACTTTACCATTTAAGGCAGTTGCTGTAGATATGGACGGCACGTTTTTAGATGATCGTAAGCAGTTTAATCACAAGGAATTTGATCAAATTTTGACTGAATTTGAACAACGAGGAGTACATTTTATCGTGGCTTCAGGGCGTCCTTATGTTAGATTGAAGCAGGACTTTGGCAAGTTTGCCAGCAGAATGGATTTCGTAACTTTGAATGGCTCGAGATTAATCATCAAGGGTCAAGAAGCTGGCAGTTATTTGCTTAATCGCGATGACGTTTTAAAGCTAATTCATGATGTACATGAGAAATATGGTGAAATGGCTACGATGGTTTTTGGCCGAGATATTGCATATTTGCATAGCAATGTTGAAAAAGATGAACGCGACTTTTTGGCTTACTTTGCTGGTAATAGCACTGTAATTAATGACTGGAATGACTTACCAGATAAGATTTATCAGATCACATTTGGAATGGACAGTTCTAAGGCTGCAGAAATTGAACGAGATTTTAATTCTAAGCACGATAACCAGATTTCTGCTTTTGCTTCCGCTACTTTTGCCATTGATGTTAACACACAAGGTGTTAATAAAGGCGCCGGATTAAAGCATCTCCTAGAAAAGATGGGGATGACAGGGGATGACCTGATTGCCTTTGGCGATGGGGGTAATGACATCGATATGTTGAAATTTGCCAAATATTCTTATGCAATGGCAAACGGTATGGACAAGGTAAAAAAGCAGGCGAAATATATTGCACCGGCCAATACGGAGAACGGTGTTTTCAAAGTTTTGCAAAAATATTTAGCTGAAGATAAAAAATAGCTTGTAAAATTAAATTAATATGATATAGTTTTAATTAACTTATAGAAATAGAGGAAATTGCCATATGATTCGTTTACTGAATCTCTAATATTTGATTTGTTGTTTAGCAAAATACTGTCTTTGCACCTTGTTTAGTGCACCCATTTTTTGCTTGCATACCAAGTATTAGCAGTAGATGAATTGAGGGTGGTTTTCTTTATCGAAATCAACCTTTATTTGTTGCACTGTTAATAGGATGTGAGCATCCAGAACAGTGCTTTTTCTTTGCGACAAATCATGTTAGAGATTTTTTTGCTGATTATACGTTTTTGTCAAAAAAGAATGAGGAAAATAATGGGTTTAAGAGATTATATTAAAGCTAACCGTCAGCGGGCAATGTTAGTTCTGTTTTTGATTACGCTAACGCAACTGACAACTACAATGTACACCTACTTAACTAGTCCGCAGTTAAATGCAATTGCAAGTGGTAAATTCGAACTGTTTTTGGAATTAATCTTTGTACAATTTTTAATTGGACAGGTCTGCAATGTCAGTTTTAATTGGGGAAGTTTACAAAATACCAAACAAACACAGACACTTTTTCATCAGGTAAGACAGCGAATTATACGACATTATTATCAGCAGCCTGAAGACAAAGTCTCAGAGATGGAAAATCATTTGGGAAATGACTTGCAGTTAGTGCAAGAGAGTTACTATAATGTTTACTTCTATTTTGTTTGTGACTTAATTTATATTATTTTAACTATTGGTACGCTGTTTACCTTTCATTGGATATTGGTTGTCTATACGTTATTAGTTACTTTGCTTGCAGTAGTAGTGCCGAAATTGACTGAAAAATATACCAATCGAGCAACTAAAGCTGTTTCTATCCAAAATAAGCAATTTTTGCAGTTGTTAGAAAAATGGTTCAAGGGTTTAGATGAGCTGCGACGCTACCAGAATAAAGTTGTTTTGAAAAAGGTGGTGGGACAACAGAGTCAGAAACTAGAGCAGAGTGAATATCAGCGAGATAAATTGCTACATTATACTAGCTTAGTGTCTGCGATATTTAATATAGCTGGTCGTGTTGGTGTTCCATTTATTGCTGGAATTTTGTTTTTCAATCATCAGGTAAATTTAGGAGCGATTCTGACAGCGGGATATTTTGCCAATGGAATTTTTTATAGTGTAGATAGTTGCGTGAACAGATATACGCAATTAAAATCAACGAAAACTTTGCGGGATGATCTGGCTAAATTGCAAAAGTGTTTACCAGAAAAAGGGTATGATTCTTTAAAACAAATCGCTACCGTTCAAATAAAAAGCTTGTCAGTACAATATCCAAATGGTGAAAGAATTACTTATCCTGACTTTGAACTGAAGAATGGTGAAAAGGTTTTATTGACTGGTGATTCAGGTACAGGAAAATCAACTTTATTAAAAGTTTTGTTAGGGCAAATTAAGCCAAGTACGGGTGAAGTAATCTATTGCGATAAAACAGGAAAAAAGATCAAACCTGATTTACGTCAATTAGGTTATTTGGCACAGGACTTATTGATCTTTCCTGGCAGTATTCAAGAAAATATTACTATGTTTAAGCCTAAGCTTAATAAAAAAACTGTACAAGTGATTCATAAGACGGTTTTTGATAGTGATCAAGCGCGTTTGAAAAATGGGATAGAGACACAGCTTGATCCACAACAGGAATTGCTGTCTGGTGGACAGAAACAAAAGGTAGTTTTAATGCGGGCGTTGTTGCATGAGAAGCCGATTCTGTACTTAGATGAAGCAACTAGTGCAATTGATCAACAAGCAACGACAAAAATCTTCCAAAACTTAATGCAAAGTAGAGCAACAATTTTGGCCGTTGCACACAATTTAACCGTAGAACAACGAGCATTGTTTGATCGTGAAGTTCACTTGGAGGGAAAATAATGAGTAGCAAAGAATTATTTAAACTTAATCCAATTAAATTCTGTCTGGCTATGGGACTACAGATTATTGCAGCAGTTGGCGAAGTAGTTGTAGCTTATGTGTTAACTTTGCAATTTGATGCTGCCAAAAATAGAAACTTGAGTTTATTTTTAACTTGGACATTAATCCAGCTGTCTAGCTATGTCATGGTATTCTTATTCTATAATTTGGCGGGAATCATTTGGCAAAAGTTGATTCAAAATTACCTGCATTTAATTCGGCAAGAACTAACAGATCATTATTTTGCCGATAGTCAAAAGCATGCGGTTAGTGCAGTGCAAAATCGGATGACTAATGATTTGAAACTGTTACATAATGACTATTTAGATTCGTTCCGCTATGTAGTAGGGATGCTAGCCGGTATTGTCGGTGTAGCCTTTAGCTTGGTGACTTTTCAGTGGAGTTTGTTAGTTGCTTGTTTAATTTTTGCCGCAATTCAGATTTATTTACCTAAATTACTGGATAAGCCATTACAAAAAGCTACTGAAAAGGTATCAGTAGCTAATCGAAAGTATTTGAAGACTTTAGGTGATTGGTTAATTGGCTTATCAGAAGTTCGTCGCTATTTGGCTAGCGATAAGCTTTTTAAGACTATTGCTGAAAACTCAGGACGCTTGGAAGCAGCAAATATTGAGAAGGAAAAAGTAGATCAGGAATTAGATTATCTGAATCAATTGGCTTATTCATTAGGAGATGTGCTAATCTTTCTTTTAACTGGATTTTTGGTAGTGAATAATTGGGCTGCTTTTGGTTTGATTGCCAGCATTGGCAACTTCAATGGAGCACTATTTGGTTCTTTGCAAGGAGTTGCTAATTATGGTGGAAGAATGCGAGCAACAAAGAAATTGCGAGAAGAGATTTTTGTAGCTAGAAAGAAAATTCAGTCTGAACAGAAAAGTAATTTAGAACAAGCGGTTAGTTTTTCAATCCATAATTTAGCTATCGATTTTAGAAACGGTGAGGCCGTGACTTTCCCAGATTTCCAAGTTAAAGCTGGAGAGAAAATTTTACTAACAGGTGATTCAGGTACAGGAAAATCAACTTTACTCAAATTGATTTTAGGTGAATTGCAAGCCAGTCGCGGCAAGATTCAATACTTTAATCAAAAGGGTGAAAAGATTCAACCTGATTTAGCTGAAATTGGCTATTTGCCGCAAGATCCAGTGTTATTCCCAGTAACGATTGTTGAAAATATTACGATGTTCAATTCAAAACTGCTAAATCGAGTTAAATCAGCTATTGAAAAAGTTCAATTTGCAGGAGATATTGCTAAGTTTTCGGCTGGCATTGAGACTAAGATTGACCTTGATCAATTGAATGTTTCTGGTGGTCAGAGGCAGAAAATTGTTTTAGCTAGAAGCATGGTGCACCAGAGCAAGTTGATTTTGATTGATGAGGCGACAAGTGCAATTGATCAGGCGGCTACGATGAAAATTTTGCGTCAGTTGACTAAGACGGATGCAACGATTGTATTCATTGCTCACAACTTTAATCAAGAAATGCATCAATTGTTTGATCGTGAAATTCATTTAAAGAAATAAAAACAAGCTCATAACCTCAAAGTTACAGGTTATGGGCTTGTTTTATTATAGCCAAATTTGTTCGAAAATATCTTCTTTAAAACCGCAAGTTAAATTACTGTCATCAACGACTAATGGCCGCTTGATTAATTTACCATTTTTTGACATCATATCTGCAGCTTCTTCAATCGTCATTGTTGGCACTTTTTCTTTCAAATTTTCTCTGCGGTAATCTTGACCGTGTGTATTGAAGAAATATTTTAGACCACGATCTTGATATTTGGTCATCCATTTTACCAAGTCTTCTTTTTTCGGTGGCTGTTCAACTAAATCTTGAAATTCGTAGTTGACCTGATGGTCATCCATCCACTTGCGTGCTTTACGTGAGGTAGAGCAACGTTTATAACCATAAAATTTAATCATTATTTTCCGTCCTTATTTTTGTAAAAATTTTCTAAAAAATTCAATTTCTTCATCATTTGCGATGTCAGCTAATTCATCTTTTTGATCAACAAAGAAAACATGACCACGTGGATTTTCCTCATCGCCATAAGATTTGCAAATAGCATGAACGCCGCGGCCGAGTAAGAAGCCAAACAGGGTAAATTGCATGTCATGTAAGAAATCCTTGTTAGCCGTGATTAAAAAAGTCGGCAAGAAATCGTGATTGATATATTTTTCAACGTCGAGTTGTTCATGATACTTGTTAACTGCATTTTTAGTGAAGTAGGCGCTAGCCATGCCATCTAAATTGCTTGGGGTTAACATGAAGGAAGCAGCACAATTCAAGCCGACAGCCCTAAATTTTAAGTTCAATGGTTTGTAAGAAAATAACTTGGCATAATCTGGATTAGTCAAAATAGTGACATACTGCTCAGCCATTTGACCACCGGCGCTGTCGCCAACGATAAAAACGTTATTGCGATCTAGACGATATTCTTCAGCGTGCTCATCAACCCAATGCATGTAGCGATCAACATCGTCTAATTCATCAGGGAATTCCGCGTTTTCTGGTGCAAGACGATAGTTGGGATTGATGAAAGCAAAACCGCGCTTAGCTAAACCCATTCCATAATATTGGTAGATTTCTTTAGTACCATAAACCCAACCACCGCCGTGAATATTGATGATGACAGGGAAGGGAGCTTCGTGCTTTTTGGGTAAATAAACATCTAAAGTATGCCACTTTTCATCTGGACCATAAGGCAGATTATCAAGACGTTCAACTTCAGGGATGTCGTGAGGCAAGCCACTGTCACGTTTGGTGTCATGCTGATATGCACCATCTCTAAAGTCAGTAACAAACTTTTTGATTTTATCTTTAAGTTCCATAATTGTTCTCTTTTCTAGTAATTATCTATGTTAACTCAATTATACTTTAATTGAATTTGAAAAAATAAAAACTTTTTTGAAAAATCCTCTTGCATTTTAATTAACGTTTCCCTATAATAGTCTATGTTCTGTTGAGGACGTACAAACATACAAGATGGTCTGGTAGCTCAGCTGGATAGAGCAACAGTCTTCTAAACTGTGGGTCGTGGGTTCGAATCTCACCCGGATCATAAATTAAGGGTTTTACGATATTTTAAGAATCGTAAAACCCTTTTCTTATGCGATTTAGAACTTTAGAAAACTAGAAGAATTTTAAAAGTGATGCACAAATGATGTACAAATATTTACAGCTGTGAAAGTGAAGAAATAATTTTATCATTTTGCTTATTTTTAAATTCATCAAGTAGGTAAGCATAGGTTTTTAAAGTAATGCTAATATCAGCATGACCTAATCTTTTAGAAATTGCATAAATATCTACACCTTCAGATAAAAGATAAGCAACATGACTATGTCTCAAACTGTGGAAGTGAAAATTTTTCTTTTGCATATTGCCTTTAGCCAATAATTCTCGTAATGTTTTATTTACTGCGTTACTGGTAGGCGGATATTTTGTTTTAGAGAGTCCAAATACAAAATTGGTATGATTATACTTGAGCTGTCTTAAAACTTGTAAGAGCTTCTCATTTACAGGAATAATCCTATTAGAAGACTCTGTTTTAGGTTTATTCATTTCTTGTCTGTCTTGATTCCATGACTTAGAAATTTTTATGGTATTTTTGTCAAAGTCAATGTCATTCCAGTGAAGTGCAGAAAGCTCACCAAGGCGTGCACCAGTATAAATAGCAGCTAAAATTAAATAGCGGCTAGTGTAACGAGGATTTAAACCGTTCAGGCATAATTGTACTAATTCTTTTATTTCACTTAGATTAAGATATTGAACAGGTCTATCAAGCTTTGAATTGCCTGAAATCGAAACTTGATTAGCAAAACTTCTATTCATTATTCCATCGTCAATAGCATACTGAATGCATGCTTTTATTGAAATGTTTAATTTTCTAACAGTCACTATTGCATGATTTTTAGCAAAATTATTTATGAAGTTTTGATATTGCTCACGTGTAATATCTTTTATTTTAGTTAATCCAAAAAATTGCTTAATGACTTTGTAATTAATCTTGTATCTGTTTTTGGTTGATTGCCTTATTGATGGAAACTTAAAAGTCTCATACCAATGCTTATAATAATCAGCAAAAACAGGATTTTGAGTTACATCAACACCAGATAAAGCCGTAGCTTCCATTTTTATAGCATAATCACGGGCTGAAGCCTTAGTTTTAAAGCCACCTTTTGACTTTTGCTTTAAAGTTGAAATGGTGGCTTGTTTTTCTGGGTCCCATTGTGTAACTCTTTTGGTGAAACGAGCAGTCCAGGTTTTACCACGTTTATAAATGTTTGCCATAATAAATACTCCTATTCTAGCCAAAACTTTGCTAAAATAGGGTATAGCAAAGCCTTGGCAGGTTTTGTACTGTTAACCACTTCTATTGGCGTAGAGTGGTTGGTTTAATTCAAATACATTTATTTCATTAAGCTATTGGCGTAGCTCTTTATATAGTCCCATCACTGTTGGCGCAGTGGTGGGATTTTTTTATGCTTTATAAATCTAAAATTTGCTTCTTTTTGCTGTCAAATTCTTCTTGAGTAATAATTCCATCATCCAATAAAGATTTTAATTTTCTCAAGTCATCTAAACCAATATTTGACGAAGAATTATTATTTTGTATATTCCTTACCGCATTTTGAATCTTAGAAGCCATTATCGGTGCAGCCATTTTATTTATAGAATCAATAGTTGTTACAGCAGCACCATTGGTAATTGATATTGATCCCAAAATCAAATTCTGTGAAAAAGTAATAGCGTTAACAGATTCTAAAGGAATATTTTGTTCTTGCATTCCATAAATCATATTTTTATTTAAAAATATGATTCGCTGATTAGTACATACAATTAACCAAGTATGACCATCCAGCATACCAGAACACACATATTCTATTTCTTCATTTTTTGGACTCAATACCTGTGGCAGATAGAATAGTTCTTTTTTAACTGCAAAAAAATCAAAAGATTTTGAATTGATTAATTGTTTTTGTATTTTTGGAGGTAAATTCAAAGATTCTATTTTTTCTTGAGCTTTTTCAATGCTTCCATTTAAAGCAATATCGTGAAATGACTTTTCTTCATTAACTGTATTAACAAATTCCTTTTTCGTTTTGTCTTTAGTTATTGTCTTTGAATTACCACCTTCCTTTATTAATAAATTAAAATCATTGAATGTGTGTTTCTTTGCCCAGCTGAATGCTATAGCTGAAGTAAATCCCCAGCTCCCCCAGCCAGACTCTTTCATACAATTACTACAAATGTAACCATCTTTTAAAGTTAGTTTTTTAATTCCAACTTTATTTTTACAAATTAAACAATTTTTAGTCATCGTATTTATCCTTTATTAAATCATAGATGCGTTCATAATAAATTTCTCCAGAGTTCTTGCGATCTAGTAATTTTTTGACTTTAGCAAAATATTCATCGGAAACATGATGTCCACAAGCCCAAGCCTCTTCTTTTGTTAGTTCTTTTTTATCATTCATTTTTATATTTCTCCAGTAGATACCACTTATCCTTAGGAATACCAAATGATCTGGCAAAATCAAAAACTGTTTCATACCATATATCATGTTCTAAACAGTACATACTTAAAAGATTGATTGCAAAGCAATTAGCAGAATACTCACCTTTTAAACTTCCTAGATAAGCTAGCTTATTAAAAATGGGAGTTCCTTCTATAGTATGTCCAATTTCGTGAGCAAATATAAAAGGAACCTCAGTTTCTGGCTTCCAATTACCATTAACTACCACTAAATCAGATGGTGTGTTGTAGCTTTTTGATCTCGCTTTAGGCGGCAAAGTTTTGTTATAAACCACACCTATGCCGTGATCTTGGCAAAAATTCATCAAGAAAGCTAAAACATCATCGAATCTTTCACGTTCCTCACTGGTCATCATTTTTCTTCCTCAGTTCAGGGTGTGCTTTAAAATATCCTTCAGCAAGGGAATCTACCATAGTTTGAAATTCGTCAGGAACAGGACTGTCACCACCATATTCTTGTCCTAGGTCACGCCAGGTGAGTTTGTGTTTGACGTTACTATCTGGAATGGTGGGATCATCAGTTAAACCGTTTAAGTAATCAGTAGTAGTATTCAATAATTCTGCTACTTGTTTTAATTTATCGGATCTAGGTGTTTTGACTCTCCAGCTATAAACGGTATTAGGGCTGATTCCTGTCTTTTCAGCTACATCTTGTAGTGACATATCAAAACTTTTAGCTCGTTGTTTAATCCTATCTAACAGCATGTATTAGTACCTCTTTGGTACTTACAAAAAAATATCACTAAAAAAGTACAAAAATTCCTTTACAAATTAGTACTTAAGTATTAATATTATTTATGTAAGTTGAAACGTAATAAAAAAAGTAATAAAGATTCAGCAATTAAATTGAATGGGGATTCGTTTTAACGCTTATTTCTTATACTTTTATATTACTCTTTAGTATCAAAAGGTGCAATACTTTTTAGTACTTTTTCACTTACTAGCAAAAATAAAAGAGGTGAAAGCAATGCCATCAACAATGTCTGGTAGAGAACTAGTTAAAAAGTTTTTGCAAGAAAGTGAAGTTAAAACTACTGATCTTGCAAGAACCTATGGGATGACTAAACAAGAAGTTTCGGATTATGTTTCTGGTCGAAAGGTAAATCCAGCCGGCAACAAATTTATTCTTAAGGTCATTCATGATTTCAACATTAGTTAGGAGTGATTCACCATGCAACTAGCAATTGAGGATTCTTCATTAGAACGAGCTGTTGATCAAATTATGCTCAAACATGGTTATGTTCTTGAAGATAGTTTGACTGGTAAAACCATTGGTATCAAAGAGTTTGCCAAGAAATATTGTTATCCACATGGTATCGATTGGGTTAAATCTGAAATCTTCTATAAATTTAATCCTGATTGGGTAGCGGATATTCATCCAGGTGTCGGTAGAGGATTCACGATTTTTGAATTAGATGCTGCTAAGTGGATGCAAGAACATAGAAAGGAGATTAATTGGAATGCAAAATAAAAATTTCTACCGTGAATTCAATAAACCAATTCACAAAAATAATTCCGATAATAATTTTTTAAATTTATTTATCGGGGTAACAATCCTAGCTTTAAGCCTTTTGTCTTATGGCTTTTGGGACGCTATATTTCAATGGATTTCTTAAAGGAGCAAAAAATGAAATTAAGTAAGAAAACACAAGAAAAGTTATGGGCTACCACTGAGTGCATCAGTGATGGGAAAAAGAAAAGACCTAGCCGCGCCAACGGTTAGTAGAAAGAGCAATGAAGATGAACGTATTTGAACTAAACGCCACTATTAAGGCAGTACAAGAAAAAGATTTAGATCCTGAAACTTTAAAAGACACGTTAGAAAGTCTTGAGCTTCCTAGAAATGAAAAGTTAGATAACGTGGCTACTTGGATTGAAAACAATCAAATGAAACTTGACTGGTTAAAAGCCAAAAAACGCCAACTTTCAGACGTTGAATCATCAATTAAGAATCAAACTGATAGACTTCAAGAATTTTTAACCGCTGCTATTGATGATAGTGGTCAAAAAGAAATTAGAACAGAAAATCATATTCTTAAGCCACGTAATTATAAAGATGCTGTAGTTGTTGAAGATACTAAGAAATTGCCTATTGATTACATTATGACTTCAGAAGTGGTTAAGCCCAACAAAAAACTTCTTTATGAAGATCTTAAAAAAGGCAAGTCAATCAGTGGTGCGCACCTTAAACCTAATAGAAAGACGGTTATCAAATGATTAAAGCAGAAATTGATATTACAGAACAAATGCAAGGCTTTAGTAAATTCGCTAAACAAAATGATGTTAATCATGCCATGGATGAAATCATGATTATTTGCAAGAAAACATCAATGCCACCTAGAACTGTTTTATATCAGATTGCTGAAGCTGCTAATGAGAGTAATCAAATAGCGGATTATCAAATGGCATGTAAGATTCAAGAATTACTAGATGAACAAAGAAATGAAATTAAACGTAAGTCTGAAGTAATCGAAAATGCTGTAGCTGATATCAAAATTGGACTTGATGAAATTAGCAAGTCAGGCAATCCAGCCTGGATCAGAAATTTCATTAAAGCTATCAAGTTAGATTTAGACCAGATTGAAGAAGCCTTATGAGAATAAACGTAAAAGCATTACCCAAAGATAAGCTATTTCATCTGTTCGATTTAGCAGCTAAAGCTAAAAATGAAGTTTTAGCAGATCAAGTAGTTAATGAATTAGCCGGTAGAAATCACATTAGGGTAGCAGAACAACTTAGAAAGCTAGGGCAAAAAGCAAACGATGAAAAGAATTTAGCTAGCTTTCAAATGGTAAGTAAATTATGGAATAGGTGGTAAAAATGGAAAAGAAACAATTATTAAGCGCCATTGAAGAAGTAAAAAAAGAAATTGAAGACGGAAAAGTTACTGATTTAGTAATGGCTGGTTGTGATAAAGAGGGTGGAATTTCTACAAAAATTGTAGCTGCTGAAATCACAAGCTTAGGATTAGCTGAATTTTTAAATACAAAAGTTAAAAATGTAACTTTTGCTCAGATCGATCAGCAAGATCTTCAAAGAAAGCTATTAGATATGTTTGCTGGTGATCATAACTAATGTACGAATTAAGACCATATCAAAACGATTTAATTAATAAAATCGTTGATTCAATGCGGAAAAATCATCGTGTAATCATTGTTCAATCTCCTCCCTAGAACGGGCAAAACAGTGAGTAATGGCAGAGATTGCTAGAAGAACTACTAAAAATAATAATCGTGTAATGTTCCTGATTCATCGTAAAGAGGTTCTACAGCAAGCCGTTAAAACATTCAATGAACAGGGCGTAAATCGAAATTTATTAACTGCAGGTATGGTACAAACACTAACTCGCAGAGTTGATAAATTGCCTACTCCTGATGTGATCTTAGTAGATGAAGCTCACCACGCTTTAGCTAAGAGTTATCAAAATATTTTGAATAAATTCCCTAAAGCTATAGTTTTGCTTTTCACAGCCACACCGCACCGAACGGGACGAGTGCAGCTGGATCAGATTGCAGATGATATTATTGTTGGTCAATCGATCCATGAATTAACTGAAAAAGGATTTCTAGCACCATTTAGGTACTTTCAACCACCAGGTGACTTCGATAGTAAATTGCTTAAACGAAGCAGTACTGGTGATTTTACCAATGAATCAATGCAAGAAGCTATGAGTACTAAAATATTTGGTCATATTGTTAAGCAATACAAAAGAATTGCTTCAGGAATGCAGGCTGTCGTTTATACCTATTCAATTGATTCAGCTATTAAGATAGCCGCTGAATTTAATTCTGAAGGAATTTCTGCGGTTGAGGTAGATGGTACAACGCCGAAAGAAAAACGCGCTGTAGCGGTGCGAAAATTTCGAGATCAAGAAATTAAGATTCTAGTCAACGTAAATCTCTTTACGGAGGGCGTGGATTTGCCGAATGTCGATTGTGTAATTATGGCACGACCTACAGCATCACTAGCATTGTACCTACAGTTTTCAATGAGATGTTTAAATCCACGACCAGGTAAAACAGCCATCATTATAGACCACGCTAATAATTTTAAGTCGTTTGGTTATCCAGATGATGACCGTGACTGGAAAAAAGCAATTATATCAGGAAAACAGAAAAGCAAAACTTTATTAAAAGATCCTGGTTTATCAATTGTGACTTGTGATTACTGTTTTGCGGTAGTGAAAGCTAGTGAAGTTAAAGATGGCAAATGCCCTATCTGTGGCAAGCCCATTAAAGTACATGAAGCGAAACCAATCAGCGATGTTGATTTAGTTGAAGCAACTAAAGCTAGGAAGCAGTTAGTTAAAAAGATATTACACGACACTGTTTATCAAAACGTGATTAATAAAAAGGTTAATGAATTGCACACCATGGCTGAACTTCAAGCTTATGCAAAAATACATGGATATAAAAATGGATGGGTATATTTCACAGCTAAAAGAAAAGGATTGATTAAGAAATGAAAATTAAACAGATTACTAAGCATGGACAAGAACAAATGATTTTCCATTGTGATTCATGTGGTAAAGATGCAGGAATTGACACTTTTGATGTGTTAAATGCAGAAGGCGACTTGCATTGTCCATTCTGTGGTGCAGATACAGAAAGTCTAAATTTGAAAGAGGATTAGTTAGATGAAAGTTAAATATATTGCTGGAATCTATGGTTATGATGATTTCGACGATAAAATTAATGATTTTATTAAAGATAAAAAAGTTATTGATATTAAGTTCACAGATAGTCTTGGAATACATGACCGTAGTTACTTTGAAGGCGCTGAAAGTGCATTAATCATGTACGAGGAGAATAAAAAATGATTACATTTCCTGAAGATAAACCAAGAAAACCTAAAAAAGAGCCTCATTACTTTTTTATCTATGGTTTGCCGATGAGTGGAAAAACATTCTTCGCTAGTTATTTTCCACACGCATTAGACCTTAATACAGATAACAATGCTAAACAGAGCAGGGTTCCGTCTATGTCACTACTGACAGATGAAAACGATAAACCGATTAAAGATGTAATTGGCAGACTTGATGAAATTCTAAAAGGAATACCACAAACATCTTTTAGAACAATTATTATCGACACGATCGAAGATGTTGTAGATGCTTTTATAAAACAAGTTACAGAAGAAGCTGGCGAGAAATATATCACTGATGGAAAACTCGCATACGGCAAAGGAACAGGAATGGTTAAAAAACTAGTAAATGACTTAGTTCTTGAATTAAAAGCAATGCAAGTAAATGTGATTTGGATTAGCAGAGAAATTGAGCAAAGTGACATCGCTAATGGGACTACTAAAATTGTGCCTGCTTTGAAACCACAATATTACAACATTATAGCCGGCAATTGTGATTTAGTTATTAGAACTCAAAAGTTAGGTCCAAACACCTATTACAGAAGTGCTGAAGAAAAACGGAGTAATTATACTCCAGAAGATATAACCGATCCGACAATTAGGCAGTTGCTTGAATCTTGCCACGGTATGTTCCCACCTAAGCCACAAACTAAGAACGAAGAAAAGAAGGAGACTAAATAATTATGAGTATGACAGACATTTTAAAGAATTTGAACAACGGTGATTTTGACCCAAACAAGGGAAAAGTTGAAGAAAATAGCGCTATTCCTGATGGCACCTATAACGTTTCAATGAGTTCAGTAACTCATGGAGTTTGGAAAAATTCAAATACAGACTATATCCGTTTTGATATGACTATTCTTGATGGTAAAGAAGCTGGTCGAATTGAATTTATCACTCCAACACTTGCACAAAAAACATCTAAAGGTAAACCAATGCCTGATTTTGTTTTAAGCCGCTCAATCCAAACAATTAAGATTATTGGCGCAATGGTTGGCTATGCTGTACCAGATGATCCATTTATTACTGCAATGACTAATGAGACTGAAGCATATGAAGAACTAAAAAATGGTTTTCTTCCTTACGTTGGTAAGACTCTTCAATTGACGATTAAGAGCAGTCCTAACAAGAAAGATCCAGATAGACCATACCGTAATTATGATTTTGCTAAGTTAGAACAACCTAAGATTGCTGCGGTTGATGCTAAAGATGATCCATTTGCGGCTGCTAAGGATCCTGAAGAAATTACTGATAAAGATTTACTATTCGATTAAAAGAAAGAGTTTAAAAAATGAATATTGAAAATCGGCCACACTCTAAAATCTTTGTAAGCATGGGAATGGAAATCATTCAAATTTATGTAGAAGAAACTGTAGATATAATTGAACGTCAATTAAAGAGTTCAAACCAATTAGATTTTTTAACTTTCAATGTTGCAATGCTACGTGTTAATCAAGATTTTAGATGGACACCAAATTGTAATCAGGAAATTACTTATGTTGAATGGCATATAAGAAAGAACCAGGTAAGAGGTTTTCTAAAAAGATTAAGTCCTAAAAAAGCAGCTCATTTAAATGCTGAAGGTTGGTATGAAGGAGAATAAATCATGAATATTAAATATCCAAGAACTGAAATTATGGTTGTACTGGGTTCAAAAGTTTATCCATTGTATGTAACTGAACCTACAGAATCAGTTAGAAATATTTTAAGTAATACTACTAGAGAAAGTTTACTAACTTTTGAAACTGCAATTAAAGATAACCATGGGCAAGGCTTGTGGTATCCAGGCTGTGGTGAAAATCCATTTTGGACTAATTGGACAGTTAAGAAAAGTGCAATTAAATCATTTCTAGAATTGCCAGAGCCTAAAGTAACCATTAATTATGGTGATAACTTAGAGGAGTTTTAACACATGCATCCAAATTTAGTAAACTATGCGCTTAATTATGCTAGTCATGGATTTTCAGTAATTCCAATTGGTACTAATAAGCGTCCATTAATCAAGTTTGCCAACAAGCCGCCCTTAACGGGCGATGAAATTAAACGAGTTTGGCAAAAATATCCAACTGCTAACATTGCTTTGAGAACTGATAAATTCTTTGTGATTGATGTTGATCGACATGAAGGCGATGGTATGGAATCAATCAAAGCATTAAATCACAATGATTGGTTCAAAAACACACTTACAGAGCGAACAGCACACAACGGATTTCACTTCTTCTTTACTAAACCTAAAGACGTAACTATTCAACAAAACATTGGTTTCTTACCTAATGTGGATTTGAAAGCACATGAAAATAATTATGTGGTTGTTGCTCCATCAATGCTAGGTGATAAGTCTTATGAATGGTTAAACCGAGAACCAATGAAAGAACCACCTAAAGGATTGATTGAACTAATTCTAGAGAAGCAGAAAGAAACCATTCCTGTTGATGATGACTTACAAGGTGCTTACATCACTAAAGATAAAACTGCTACGGCACAATTATTTGAAAAAGTAGTTGATGGTTTAGGTGAAACCGGCGGTAGAAATAATGCTTTAGCTAGTTTTATGGGTGGGCTGCTATTTCGTGGTGTTGATCCTGAAAAGGCTTATCAATTAGCTGTGATTGCAAATAGTCATACTAAGGATAAGTTAAGTGATGATGAAGTTTATAAGACATGTGAAAGCATGCTAGACAAAGAAATGAAGCGAAGAAATTTAAGTGAGTAAGTTAAAAACGCTAGACTCAGAAAAAGTCAAAAAGATTAAAGCGGACAATAAAAAACCTAAATTGAATTTTGACTTAACTGATAAAGAAGCAATCAAAACCACCAGTACTAAAAACGTTGCACTGATTTTACAACATGATCTTAATTTAAAAGGAATTCTTAGATTTAATCGTTTTACTGATGAAATTGATGTAGTTAAAGACGTAACCCTTGATTTAACTAAACAAGGTATTCCAAAAATTATTTTAAAAAAAGGCCAGCTTAACGATGGTGTTGTAAATGATATTGTTCTTTATATTTCGGTTAGCCCTGAATATAAAACAACTTTTAAGCCTAATTTAGTTAGTCAAGTAATTGATTCAGTGGCAAGAGCAAATTCATATAATCCAGTTATTGATTATTTTGAAAAATGCTTAGCTAAGTGGGATAAGAAACCACGGATTGATGATTTTTTACAAAAGTATCTTGGTGCTGATGATTCTGAAGCTACAAAATTAACAGTAAGGTTATGGTTTATGGGTGCTGTGGCTAAAGGCTACAATCCGCTAACTAAATTTGATTATGTTCTTGATCTTGTTGGTGGTCAGGGGATTGGTAAAACAACACTTTTACGAGAAATTGCGCCTTGTGGTTTTTATACAGACCAATTTAATTCATTCACTGATAAAGATGATAAAGCAGAATTAAAAAATGCCTTGATCGTTAACGATGATGAAATGACTGCATCAAACCGCTCAAGCTTTGAAGTGGTTAAAAAATTCATTACTGAACAAGTTTTTAGATACCGTCCTTCATATGGTAAGTACATCATGACTTTTAATAAAGGTTTTGTGATGGCTCGTACTACTAATGAAGTACAGCACTTAAAGGACAAGTCTGGTGACAGACGATTTCTTTCAATCAAGTGCGATGAAAAACGTCAAAGAGTGCATCCTGTTGAAGGATTGAAGCAAGAAGAAATTGATCAAGTTTGGGGTGAAGCTGTTTATCTTTGGAAACACACTAAAGATCCGTTCAAGCTTTCACCTAAACAAGAAGCTATCTTAGCAGACAACCGGCAACAATTTTTAGCAACCTCTGAAGTTGAAGATGAAATTAAAGTTTTACTTGATGGACAATTCAAAGATAGAAAATTCATTTCTAATCAAGAAATGCGACAAGCTTTATTAATTGGACTTGGTAGAGAAGTCAAAAGCAAAGACATCAAAACGATGCGCTATGTGATGAGTCATATGGGGTTTGAAGTTGGTGCTGCTGGTTGGGATGCAAAGTTGAATAAAACAGTAAGAGGATTCAAGAAAATGTAAGAATGTAAGGATTTTGTAAGGTGCTTGATCTCTACTCTCTCTAAGGATTATATAAAATACATAACATCTTACATAATTAAATAAAATAAGTAAATTATAACTATTAATAATATATAGCACTTGTGTATTATTAATAGTTTGAAAAAGAGCGTAAGGCGTAAGAATTATTAATAAATATTGATATATCAGCGATTATTAGCATTACAATTCATTACATTCCTTACAGTATGGATGACATTTTAAATGAAACGCAGAATTAGAAAGAAAAAATTAACTTTAAAAATCTATCATATTAATCAAGCCATCATTAAAAATGCTTACTTGAGAGATAAGTATAAGAATGATTCTGGTGTTAATGGCTTAATTGCTAAATTTGCCCTTCCCGTTGCTGATGCGAACCTTAAATTTAAACAACGGCTGTTAACTAATAAATTGAAACGAGGTGATTATTAATGGCTAATAAAGTTGACGAATTATTAACTCAATTTGACAGAACTGAAACATCGAATCCATTTAAACTTTATACCGATAAACTAGCAGCTACCTTACAAGAAAAAAATCAAGCCTATGGTGATAGCTTTACTGAATCGGTTGATAAATTCGGTAAAACCGTTATCGCAGTGCGGTTATCTGATAAGTTTAATCGGATCTGTAACCTTATTAAGCATGGTGAGCTTAAAGAAAATGATGAATCTTTAGAAGATACGCTTTTAGATATGGCAGGATATAGCATTCTAGGACTTAAGTGGTTAAAGGAGCATAAAAATGACTGAAAAACAATTTAAAGAACATTATTTAAAAATCCTAAATAGTTCAGTTATTGAAGACTTTGAAGAAAAAGAAAAAATCTTTCGCACTGAAATTCAAGCTTTAGCAGATATTGATGGGATTTCATTTGAAGAAGCTCTTGAAAAAATTGAATCAATTTTTATAGATCAATATCTTCAAGAGAATGATGAAAAAGTTGCAGAGCAATTACAAATGGCCGCAAGTGGGCTTATGATGATGGAATTATTATCAGAATAAAACGGAGGAGCACAAGAATGAGAAAAATTAGAGTTTCTTGGGAGTATCCAGACATTTACACTCGTCCAGATGATCCTTATATGCATGAAGATTTTGAAGTAGATGATGATGCTATTCCAGAAGAAATACAAAATGAAGCTGAAGATATCGCATTTGAACATTTTGGCTGGTCGTTTTGGGATGTAACAAAGAGGCAAGGAAATGAAACAAATTAGTTATGACAGTGCCGTACAACTAATTTATCAATATACAGATAAATTGGTTAAGGAAGGCAAACTAAATAAAAAGAAAGATAATTTTTCTATAGTTCTACCGTTTGAACATCATCAAGCCCTAATTGTTGAAGTAGGTCCGGATGATAAAGGTAAAAGACAAGTATCTTTTAAGGTTATGGAAAAAGCTTTTGTAATGAAGAAAGTTAAAAATACTGTTTTGAATGTATTTGAAGGAGCATAAAAATGACTGAAACAGTTGAAGACTTAAAAAGTGCAGTTAGGTTTTATCACAATCAAGCTGACTACTATAAAGAGAAAAACGAAAAATTAAAAAAGCAGGCTTCAGAATATGAAACCGAACGTAAAGATTTTGTTAACAGATTAAATAAGATCTATGAGTTAACAGTATCTGATCAAGCAGATACTAATAAAATAACCCAAATTCATGAGTTAACAAAATATTAATTAATAGAGGAAATAAATTATGCATGGCAAAATTATTAAGTTCAAAGGCGTTATTTCAAATTTTAAGGTTAAAGATGGTGTAGTTAAGATTCAATTAGCTGCAGATACTCAAGATGTGGTATTGGATCAATTGAACGAAATTCCAAAAGGTCCATTGATGATTAACTTAGAAGCTAGTCAAACCGAACTGCTACCAGAGGAGACTAAAAATAATGCTAATAGTTAGTTGGTGGTTTATTGTTTTGATCGTAAATTGCTTGTTTTACGATTTAATCAAAAATGCTGAAGAAGATACAACACAATCTTGGTTGAGTGTTGGCTTAACAGTTATTGATTTAACATTGATTATTCTTTTATTTATGAGAGGTATTTAAATGAAATTATTACGTTACGAAGATCCAAAAACTTTTATTCATACTTATGGTATGGCAGATAATCCATTTTTTAAGAATAAGAACTTACGCTATGTTTTCGTAGTGAAAGAAAATGCAAGTTTGCAAGATCTTAAGGACAAAGAGCATGACATTAAGCATCTGAATCTTACTTATGATCGTGTGGTGATGTAAATGGCTACATCTGAGCATGAAATTCAGAAAGAAATCATGGTAGCTTTATCACAACACAAATGCTCTGTATTCCGTACTAATGTTGGCAAAGTGCAAACTATTGATCACCGCTGGTTTGATACTGGTTTACCTCAAGGATTCCCCGATTTGATGGGTTTTCGTTGGGTTGATAATCAATTCTTTTGTATCGAAGTTAAGTCTAAGACTGGTAAGCCGCGACCCGATCAAGTACGTTTTCATGAATTTCTTCAATCACATAACGTAATTCATGGTATTGCACGAAGCGTTAAAGATGCACTGATGATAGTTGATGGTGGTTTAGTAGGCTATGGTTATGAATAAATATCAAGAAATATTAACCTTATTAAATAAAATTGAATCTAAATACGGTTCAATCGTTAATTGCCCAGAAGATGATCCGGATTATTTAAGGATTCGTGAGTTTTATCCTTCAACGGGTCACGGAGCAAGAGTGGTTACGGCTGAAGATCAAATTTACAGGCTTGCACATGAAGGTTATTCAGCAAACGAGATTGTAAATTTAGTCAATGGCAATGATGGTGATATTTATAATTTCATCAAGCGACATAGAGTGAGATTAAAAAAAGTTTTTAAGTATCAGATTACTACTCCAAGCGGTGAAAAATATTACGTAACTAATTTGGTTCAATTTGTTAAATCTTACTTTAAGTATCCGCCTAGTCAAAGTAATAAATCTAAGTGGTTAAAAGCTCGTGGCTATAAGATCTCTCAAAAGAAATATCATTGGAAATTTATCCCCAATGGCTCGTATTACCTACCACCTTACTTAGATAAACCAGCTGTTAAAAATGGTATAAATTCTTACATTTATGAGGAGGATTGTTAATGGAGTTACTAGTAGATAGTTATACTTATGATTTGTTTGTTGAATGGTGCAAGGAACATAAAATTCCAGTTTCTGTTGCTGGAACTGAAGCTTTAAGAAAATTTATGGAGTGATTATGTGGAGTTAGTACCTAAAATTGATGCTGTTAAAACGTATGATAATGTAAGTAACTTTTTCAAAGACGATTTAGAAAAAATAGTCCTTATGAGTGGTAGTAGGATGGTTGATCTATCATCACCTAGTTTTGAAGAAAACTATGGCTCAAGTGAAGCTAATGGCATTGAAACTAAGTTAATTAATGGTTTAGATGCTCAGAACGTTGTTAAATCTGTTCACGATGCTTTATATCATGGTGTAGATCCAGTTTCACAAAAAATCTTGATTGGGTTATATATCAATCATCAAAGATGGGTAGATATTCAACCTCTGGTATATAGAGAACATACATCTTTTGCAACTTACAGAAAAAGAGCATTGCTTACTTTTGCTTATTCTTTTGAAGGTTGGCAAATTAAAAATCATTGTGACAAAGTCATAAGATTACTTGCGTACGTACCTTGTACGGATTAAGTACGCACTCCGTACGGAATGAAATCACGTTAATATAGTATTGTCGAAAAATTAAGAAATACTTCTTAAGACAAAACAACAGGCTGATCTCGTGTGAGAATTTAAACTTATTCGTTTCATTGACACATTTGATCTGCAGTACACGCAGGTGGGTTGGAATCCCACATCAGCCGAAGTGACGTTAGCAAGCGTCGTTAAATAAGTTGCACCTTCGTTTTAAATATTCAGTGGCGCACATGAAAACTCAAGTGAGTAAAAAGACACGTCCGACTTTTAGTTGCGGTGGTGCTGGTGTAAGTCCAGCCTTGTGCATAGCTTGCGATGACCCTTCACTGTTAAGTAGTAAGACGTAAAAATACGCAGTAAAACTTAATTATAAGGCGAGCAAGCAGAGCGTAAACATTGTTGGTGTGCTTATGGCACACCATTCCAGACTCATATGTTAATGGCAAACGGCTTGACTCCAAATCAAGCTATCTGGGTTCGATTCCTGGTGAGTCTGTTAATTCTTAATACGGAATTAAGGGCCTAGTAGTTTAATTAGATAAAACAGTCAGCGATGATGGTGCAAGTCCATCCTAGGTTTTAATATTTTTAAGTCAGCAAAGCTGGCTTTTTTATTTACTCTAAAGGCGGTGGTGAGATGGTGTGAAGATGGACAAAAATAGACAAAATAATGCTTTTTCAAAATTAGATAAAGTACGTCAAAAGGCTATTATTATGCTATTTGAAGATGAATTGACAGATAAAGAAATTGCTAAAAGTGTCCATCGTAGTAGAGCAACTTTAGGAAAATGGAAAAATGATCCTTTATTTAAACAGGCTCAACAAGAATATGCTATTTCTGTCCTTGACACTGCCTTGCCTGATTCGGTTAGAGAATTGATGAAATTAATTAACGGTAAAAAAGTTCCAGCTATGGTTAAGCTTCAGGCAATTCAAACGGTATTTAAGCGCGTGGGTTTGTTCAGTGATAATGGAACGCCTGAACTTGATAAAGCACGGATTCGCAAAGCTAACGCCGATGCTGATTTAACTGAAGCAAAAGTAAAAGCCTTACAAGGTGGCAATAATGGGCAAGAAGATAAAGTTGCTGAATTGATGGGAGAGCTAGCAGATGCAATTAGAAAAGATTCTGAATAAACATTTCACCAAAAAACAGCAACAAGTTCTTGACCAATTTATTAATAATGATAAATGGGATTTAATGATTAACTATGGTGCTGTTCGTTCTGGAAAAACAGTAGCTGATAATTATTGTTTTATTTTGAGCTTATTAAGAGTTAGAAAAATAGCTGACAAAGATCATGTTAAGGATCCTTTATATATTCTTGCCGGGACTTCAAGGAAAAACATTTATAACAATGTGCTAAATCCATTGTTTAATGACTTTAATTTAATTCCTGAACAAGATTCTATTGGCAATTTGCATTTGTTTGGTGTCACAATCGTTTTAGCGTATACAGGAACTATAGCTGGTTTACGTGGTATTCGTGGTTCAAGTGCTTATGGTGCTTATATTAATGAAGCATCCCTTGCCAATGAAGGAGTTTTTTCTGAAATTAGGGACCGTTGCTCTGAAGGTGAGGGGCGTATTATTTGTGATACTAACCCCGACGTTCCTACACATTGGTTAAAGACTGATTACATTGATAAAGACTCTCCCTTAATTATTAGTAACCATTTTGTTTTAGATGATAATACATTTTTGAGCAAACGTTATATTGAAAGCAAAAAAGCAACAACACCATCAGGTATGCTGTATGATCGTTCTGTTTTAGGTTTGTGGGTTACTGGTGAAGGCGTTGTATATGAAGATTTTGATAAGAATACAATGCTGGTTGATTCCGTTCCTGATAATCTTAATTATTATTGTGGTGTCGATTGGGGATTCGCTAAAGGACATGAAAATGTAATTACAGTTATGGGTGATGACCCTGATACTGATATAACTTATTTGACCAATATTTTTAGCTCTACGGGTAAATTTATTGATTATTGGGTAGATGTAGCTCACAAGATTCAGGACGCTCACGGACGTAATATTAACTTTTGGGCTGATAGTGCACGTCCTGAATACGTTAGTTATTTTCAGCAAAATAATATCAATGCTAGAAATGCTGATAAGTCTGTAATGGATGGCGTGGAGTATTGTGCACAAAGAATAAAAATGGGTAAATTTAAGGTTTTGCGTAAATGTGCAAAGCCTTTTTTAGACGACATTTATCAATATGTTTGGGATCCAGTCAAAGGAGTTCCGAAAAAAGAACATGATAATGTGATGGACTCATTTAGATATGGGCTTTTTAATCAACATAAAAAATATGACAATCAAGTTTTACCAAACATTTATTTATAGGCGGTGAGTTAATGAAAGTAGTAAAAGGTAGAGGATTAGTTACAAGAAACGGAACATTTATTTTTCCAAAAGATGAAGAATTAACTAAAGATGAATTGCTAGGGTTTATTGACTATAATACTCAAGAATTAATGCCGAAATATCGTAAGAATATGGAACTTTATCTTAGCAAGCATGAAATTTTAAAGATGGAAGATAAAGAAATAGGTTCAACTTATAAACTAGTTGTTAACTCGGCTAAGTATATTGTTGATACTTATAATGGCTACTTCTTAGGAATTCCTCCTAAAATTTCATTAGATAAGAGTGAAGACAATGATAAGCTTCAAACATGGCTTAATCATGTTTCTTTTGCCGATAAGCTCAATGAAATTTCTAAGCAGGTTGATATTTACGGTCGTTCAATTGGTTTTCTCTATCAAAATGAAAACGCAGAAACAGGATTTACTTATTTAAGCCCAACTAAAGCATTTATCATTTATGATGACACCGTTGAGCGAAATCCTTTGGCATTTGTACGATATGAGTATTATGACAATGAGAATGAGTATCAAGCTAGAGGCAAAATTTATTACTCAAATCTAGTGTATGATTTTAATTCAACTAATTTAGATGAGAATCCAAGTCCTAATCCTTATCGAATGATTCCCGCTGTGGAATTCTATGAAAATGAGGAAAGGCAAGGGGTTTTTGATCCAGTTAGAACGTTAATTGATGCTTATGATAAGGCTCTTTCTCAAAAAGCAGATCAAGTAGAATATTTTGATAATGCGTACTTAGCAATGATGGGTATTCACTTGCCTACAGATAAAAACGGTAACCCAATACTGGACATTAGGAAAAACCGTTTTTTATATTTACCAAATGTGGATCCTCAATCTAATCCAGATGTTAAGTTTATTGCTAAGCCAGACGGTGACCAGATGCAAGAAAACTATTTAAATCGTTTGGATAATCTGATTTACCAAATTTCAATGATTCCTAACATGAAAGACCAAGAATTCTCAGGTAATGCAAGTGGCGTGGCCTTGGAATATAAGCTTTTGCCAATGAAAAACAAGTCAAACAGCAAGGAAAGAAAGTTCACTAAGAGTTTAAGAGCTTTATTCCGTGCTGTTTTTTCAACTGGTCAAGTAATTTCTCAATCTGGAAAAGATTCCTGGGAAGATTTGCAATTTCAATTTACTAGGAATATTCCTAAAGACATTGCTGGTTCAATTTCTGCAGCAAAACAAGCTGAAGGAATGATTTCTAAACGAACTCAATTGAGCTTATTACCGTTTATTAATGATCCTAACAGTGAACTTGAACAGGTTAACAAGGAAAAACAAGAGTCTATTAAACAAGCACGTGAAGCGGCTGATGCTTTGCCAGATTATATGAAGAATGGTGAAGACAATGACCACCAAGAAGAATAATTATTGGACAGAACGTGAAAAGGCAGAACGAGCGTGGCAAATTGAACAAGATAAAAATTTTGATAAGTATGTCAAAGAGTTAGGCGAAATCTACCAAAAAGCGATTGACAATATCAACCGTGAAATTCGTGCTGATGTTAGTATTGCTAATGGACAATTGATCAAAGCTGATAAAATGGCAGAATATGAGCGTTTAGCAAAGGCTATGGTTAAGAAAGCTGATGCTATGCGTGCTAAAGGCCATACTGTTACACGAAAAGATTTTTCAAAAGACGTTAATGATCGCTTGAAAATTTATAATGCGACCATGCGTGTTAATCGTAATGAAATTCTTAAGTCTATGATTGGTGAGCAGTTAGTAGATTTAGGAATTGAACAAGAGGTAGATTTAACAAAGAAACTCTGGAACGACTACACCAAGGAAAAAGAAAGACAAGCAGGAATTTTAGGCGTAACTACAAAAAATAAAACATGGTCTAACACTGATACTGCTGAAATTATCTATGGTCAAATAGCCAATGCTAATTTTTCTAAGCGTATTTGGGCTAATGTTGATAGTTTAAAGGGCCGCTTAGATGGTTTGGTATCAACTGCGATAATTCGTGGTGATAATCCAAAAGAAATGGCTAAATGGCTAACTGGTGAAGTTGGGGCGACTATTAAAAATCAAAAATATGTTGCTGAAAGGCTAGCCAGATCAGAAACAGCACGGGTTCAATTTAGTGTTCAAAAGATGTCCGCGCTGGACAATGGTTATAAGTATGTAAAATGGTATGCTGAAGGATCAGCTTGTAAAGCATGCAAAGCCATAGCGGGCGATGATGTTGGCTATGGTGATGGAATTTATCCAGTGAAAGAGGTTCCTGACATTCCGGTACATCCTAATTGTATGTGCAGTATTGGTGCTTATTGGGTTGAGGGCATAAAGAATGCTAGTGAAAATGATGAAAGTGTTAATAAAGATCTACAAACTATTATTGATGGATTACAACAATCTGATTTCACTTCCACGTATGGTAAAGAAATATCAACCGAGTTGGCTAATAAAATAAATGGTTTAAATCCAGAGCAACGCAAAATGTATATTAATAATTTAAAGAATGTAAAATTTGTTGAGCCCACCAGTGGTGGAGCTTATGTTAGTGATAAAATTGTAAGAATATCAAAATCTGATTTAACGGATAACAAAACAGAAAATAAATTTGGTGTTTTCTTTCATGAAACTGCACATGCCTTTGATGTTCCAAAGCCATTAGCTAAAGGTAAGATGCCAACTTTAGATGATGTTTTGAATCCTAGTCAAAAGATTGGTCTTGCAGAATCAACACTTGATGATTTTAAAAGGGATGTTTACAAAGATATTCCTGATTTAAATTCATTAGGAAAAAGACCTAGAAGGAATTCAAAGGCATATGCAGAGTGGAATGATAAGTATATGGCTTTGGTCGATAAAAGAAGAAAGGCCGAAGACGTTTTTGACAAAGAAATTGATGAATTAAAGAAGTTACCTGTTAGGACTAGAGCTAATTTATCAGATATGATTGAATCAGCTGATGATAGATTAGGTGATTATAAATGGTCATACAGTCCATTAGGAATGGGGCATTCACAAAAAGATTATCAATATTGGAAAGATAAAGATATTGGTAACGCTGAAAGTGAATTTTTTGCAGAAGTTAATTCAGCAGTTGCAACTAATCCTGAATCATTAGAATTGATAAAGAAATACTTTCCAAATTCATATAAGAAGTATTGGGAAGTTGTTAAGTTAATCAATAAATAAGCGGCTATTTTAAATAGTCGTTTTTATTTTGGAGGAAAATTATGACAGAAAATGAATTTGTTTCAATTTGTAGAAAATATGTCGCTGATTATTACGGTATTAAGGATTATTCAACAAATGATATTTATGTGGTTTGGTTAGTTAAAGTTTTGCAAAACAATAAGGCTTTATTATCAACTAATAATCCTGATGGTATGTATTTTGAATGTACATATGATGGGGATAAGAACAAATTATATTTTGATGCTTATAAACATCAAAAAAATATTGAATTTAATTTAAATAATTAATATTTTGCCTCCCAAGGCGTTAAATGCGAGGTTATTAAGTTTCCCAAAACTAAAAATGCGAGGTAGAAAATATGGAAAATACTGAAAATCAAAACGTTAAAGTAGAAGATCAAGCTGCTAAGACTGAAGAACAACCTAAGGCCAAGGAAGAGCCTTCAGTTACTAAGCAAATTGAGAAAATGCGTAAACGGATTGATAAAGAAGTAGGCCAACGTAAAGAATCTGAAGACGAAAACAAAAAGCTTAAAGACCAAGTTAAAACTTTGACTGAAAAGCTTAATTCTCAAGATGCTAAGTCTAATGAATCGGTTAAGGATCCTGAATTAGATAAAGCGATGAGTGAAAATCAACAGCTTAAAGCACAACTAGTCCGTAGAGATCAAATGGACACAGTAGCACAGCAATTTAATGAAGCTGGTGTAATTGTACCTAAAGATGTTTTAAGCCTTGTCGTCCCATTAAATGTGGATGAAAAGCAAGTTTCAACCAACATGAAGGCTTTGAGTTCGTTTTATGATTCAATCGTTGCAAGTGTAAAGAAAGATTTTATGAGTGCTCCAACGCCTAAAGTGGGTGGCAGTGATACTAAACCATTTAGTAAAAATGAATGGAGAAAAATTCAAGATCCAGTGAAACGGCGTGAATTTATTAAAGAGCACTTAGATGAATTTGAATAGGAGAAAAATATAAATGACTATTGATAAGAATACTGTTACAAGTGCAGATTTAGTTGCACAATCAATTGATTTTGTTGAACAATTTAGTGATAACGTAAGTACTTTGCTAAAAGCTATGGGCAATGTACGTATGCACCCTATGGCTAATGGCACTTTAATTCAAACTTATAAGAAAGAAGTAACACCAGCCGACAATCGAACTGTTGATGAAGGCGAAGTAATTCCGTTAACTAAGGTTAAGCGTACCAAGGGTGATCAATATGAACTTAAGCTTACTGATAAGTTACGTAAGACCACCACTTTTGAAGCAATTCAAAAAGATGGCTTTGATCAAGCTGTGGCTTATACTGATACTCAGCTTTTAGGTGTTGCTCAAAAGAATGCTAAGAAGGACTTATTTAATTCATTAACTACTTCAGGCACTACTTCAACTGAAGGCACAGGTTTACAACCAGCAATTTCAAAAGGATTAGGCAAGTTGGCAACGTTATTTGAAGATACTGATAATGTTGGTAAAACTATTGCTTACATTAACCCTAATGATTTATATGGTTACTTGGGTAATGCTCAAATTACCACTCAAACTGCATTTGGTTTGAAGTATCTACAAAATTACTTAAATGTTGATGTTGTATTTATGAGTGCCTCAATTCCTGAAGGTAAGGTAGTTATGACTGTTGATTCTAACATGAACTTCTATTACGTTGATATGCGTGGTGAAGCTGGTAGAACATTTGGCATGAAAGTTGATGAAACAGGTTTAATTGGTGTAACTCATAAGCAAACTCAAGAATCTTTAAGTTATGATACGATTGCAGCAGGTGGTTGGTTATTGATTCCAGAACGTACAGATGGAATTGTAACCTCAACAATCAGTCAACCAACTGCACCATTACCAAAGGGATAAAAAAGAGGTGGTCTGAATGAATGACCAACTAGATAAATTAAAAATAGCTTTGCAAATTACTGAAAATGAATATGATGATTTACTTCAGTTGTATCTTGATGATGCAACTGATTTTTTAAAATTAAGATTGTCAGTTCAACAATTGCCTGATGAAATGCAAGCAATTGTTCGTGGCGCTGCAGTTAAAAAGTTTAATCGGTTCAAAAATGAAGGTATGGCTTCATATAGTCAAGATGGTGAATCTATTACTTTTAGCAGTAATGATTTTGATGAATGGTCAAATGAAATTGAACAATGGAAAAATGATCACAATAACGTAAATCAGGGTATGTGGGTGAACCCTTATGAGGTATGATACTAAGATTACTTTTTATAGGGATGAAACAAAATACAATCCTAAGACGAGTAAAAGAGAGCACGTCTTAAATGCATTTACTCGTTTTGCTAATGTGACAGACCTTGGGACAGCTAAGCAAGTTGAATTGTTAGGTAAGATTAGTCAAGGGACTAAAACTATTCGTTTACCCTCTAAAAACGTTGCTGAGTGGGATTATTTAACTATTATGGGTGATCATACTCACTATAAATTTAAGTCGTCTATCAAAGTTTTAAAGGGCTTTGCAATGATTGTAGGTGAGGATAATGGCTAGCGTAAAAATTGAAGGCTTGCAAGCTTTAATGCAAGGAATTGAAAAAGAAGCTGCAAAGAGCCAAAAAGTGAAAGATATTGTAAAAAAGCATGGTGCTGGGTTATCTGATAAGACACAAACAGCAATGCTTAAACAATATACCGGGCACTATGAAGGCAAAAAGTTTGTTAAGCCAACTGGTGCAACAAGACGTTCAGCAATTGTGCAAATCAGTGATGGTGGATTAACCGCGACTGTTGCACCAAGTACAAAATATTTTCCATATTTGGAATATGGCACGCGTTTTATGAAAGCTAGACCAACTTTGAAGCCTGCTTTTATGCGTGAAGCACCACTTTTTAAAAAAGATATAGAAAAATTGATTAAAAATGACAGCTAATTTAGAGCTTTTTAATCGTGTCTTTGAATTTTGTCAGTCAAAAATTGGATATGATACTTACGATATGCTTCCTATGCAAGACGTAAATTATCCTTTTGTTGTTTTAGATGATATACAAAGCATTCCTATTAATTTAAAGACAGATGTGGTTGGAAATATTAATATTACTGTCCACATTTGGGGCAATGATGAAATGAGACTGGAAGTTTCTGAAGCTATTGGTAAATTGATCAAGCTTAAAGAAATTGAATCAGAACATTTCAAATTTAAAGCACGGTTAAACGAAGAGAATTCACAATTATTGAATGATACGAGTGTAGAAAATACCAATTTAATTCACGGTGTAGTTACACTCGTTTTTGATTGGTTTAGAAAGGAAAAATAATAAATGGCAAATGAAATTCAAGCATTGCAAGGTATTGATACTTTGCTTTATGCTCGTTTATTGGAAAATGCAAATAAAGAAGATGGACATTTACTCCCATTTCAAACGAGTTTAAGTTTTGATCCACAAAGAGATTCGGACAGTACCGCAACTAAGTCGGGGAATGTAGCTACCACATCATCACTAGAAACAGATCTTGAAGTTGAATTTGTAGATAATATTAGTAAGATTGCTGATGATCTCTATACTTCACTTTTTAAGAACAAGAAAATTGAATGCTGGATCGTCAAGCGAAAGAGAATTAATGACAAGGGTCAATTTTTTGCATGGTATATGCGTGGTACTGTTACTGAAGACAGTAACGATAACGACCCAGACGATAACGCAACCCGTGATGTCACATTTACTATTGATGGAACTCCAAAGCGCGGGTGGTTAACTTTGCCAGAATCAGCACAAGAAGAAATTGACTATGTATTCCGTGGTATTGGTAAGGTTGAAGGTGCTGATGCTACAGGCAATGGTACTGAATGGGCTGATAGTGATGCAGGCGTGGGTTCAGATACTAAGCCTGCTGCAGGTTCAGTTACAGATGATGGTCATGACAAGTAATTTTAGAAATAGGGGCTTTTAAAGCTCTTATTTTTTTGTATTCAGGGAGAAAAGAAAATGGAATTAACAATTAAAGGCAAGAAATATCAACTTACTTTTGGCGTGGGTTTTGTAAGAAATTTAGACAAGTTTTATGGTCTGTCAAATCAAGCTGGCTTTAGCCTAGGTTTAGGATTAACTAAGGCAATTCCAGCTTTAAGAGCATATGATCCAGCTGTTTTAGCTGAGGTTATTCAATGTGCAGCTGAACCAGGAATTGAATTGTCAAAAGTGGATGAATTTTTAGATGATTCAAAGACTGATATTGAAAAAGTTTTTGAAGACGTTCAAAAGGAATTAAACGAAGCCAACGCTGTTAAATTAGCGGTAAAAAACCTAAGAAACTAGATAAGCATAAGAAAACGAGTGCACAAGAATATCATGAAATTCTTTTAAATTCGTTAGCTTATCTAGGTTTTCATTCAATTAAAGAAATTAATCGAATGACTTTAGCTGAGTATCAACTGCGAATGGAAGCTTATAACTTGCAAAGGGTAGCAAAGCAACGTGATATTTTTATGCAAGCTTTCGCTAACCAGTTAATCAAGGCTACTAAAGGTAAGAAAAATCCTAAGCCAGTCTATAGAAAATTCGAACAATTTTTTGATGAGGAAGATGCAATTGATAAAGTTAGAGCTTCATTTGAGCCTGACTATATTAGTCCAAAAGAAAATGAATTAAGTGCTACTGATATTTTTGCTAAGCGTGTTGCTGAATTCCAGAGGCTAAAGAAGAAAGGGCAAATTATTCCTCTGAGTAAAAGAAAGGGGGTTAATTAATGTCTGATTATTCCGTTAGAGCTATATTAAGTGCTACTGATAAAGGTTTTAGTTCTACTTTAAATAAAGCTGCTAGTACTTTAAATAATATTCCTAAAGCGGCACAAAATGCTGGAGCAGGAATAACTTCAGGCTTGTCCAGTGCTTCAGGATCAGCCAGCAAGCTATCTAGTTCAATGCAAAACGCAGGTAATTCAACTACTAGCAATTTAAGTAAGGCTTCGAATTCTGCAAACGGCTTTTCTAGGACTATGCAAAATGTTGGAATGGCTGCGGGCAGTGGACTTCAAAAAATGGGTAGCACCTTAAATGATACTGGTAATAAAATTCAAGAATTCGGTAATAATGCACAACAGCATTTAACCGGTGTTGGTCATGGTATGCAAATTGCAGGTGCCGCTACAACTGCTATGGGTATAGCTGGTGTGAAATCGTTTGGTGATTTTGAAACTAGTTTAAATAAAGCTGCTGTTGTAGCTGGTGGTACTGCGAAAGACATTAATGGTTTGGCTGAAGTAGCTAACCACATGGGTGCTGTATTGCCACTTTCTGCTAAAGAGTCGGCTGATGCGATGGTTGAAATGGCTCGTAATGGTGCCTCGGTTGCTGACCTGAAAAAACAATTTCCAGCCATTGCACAGGCCGCTACTGCTGCAGGTTCTGATTTAACTGCAACTGCTGGTACTGTTCAAGTCGCAATGAATGTTTGGGGAGATGCACTAAAGACTCCGCAAAGAGCGGCGGCATATTTAACGCAAACAGCTAACCTTTCAAATGCTTCAGTTGAAGAAATGAACCAAGCGATTGGTACTATTGGACCTACAGCAAGTTTAGCAGGCTATGGCATGCGAGATATTACTACAGCTATCGGTTTGGTAACTAATAAGGGTATGTCTGCGGCAAATACTGCACAAGATTTAAACTTTGCCTTATTGAAAATGATGTCACCAACCAAAGTCTCAGCAGATGCAATGGAGACACTTGGAATCAGTGTTCGTAATGCTCATGGCGAAATGAAGCCTTTACCACAGATTCTTGAAGATGTTGCTAATGCCACTGCAGATATGACTAAAGAGCGGAGAGATGCTGTTCTTAAAGACCTTTGGGGCACTGCAGGTATGAAGGCTATGATTCCTCTTATGGATGCTGTTAAGAACAAAACCAACGATTCAAAGGTATCTTGGTCCGCTTATTCTGCAGAAATGGATAAGGCTGGTGGCTCTACTGAAAGAGCTACTAAATTCTTAGCGAACCAAGCTAACGAAATGCAGAAAAACATTGGTTCCAAGATTGAGCAGGTCGGTGGTAACTGGGAAGCTTTGCGTAATAAAGCATTAGCTTCTAAAGAAGGCGTATCTAGTTCAATGCTAGATATGATTAACAACACCATGGAATGGGCTACTGAGTCTAATAGTGCTATTGCTAAAGTAACACGCGGCTTTATCGGGTTAAGTCCTGTTATTGGGCCTGCAATGACTGGTATTGGCACGTTTTTAACCAATTTTGGTAAAATCACTGGTGCAGTAGGCGGCGGTGTCAAAGCATTAGGTAATTTAGCTAGCACATTTGGTATTGTTACTAAGGCTTTATCTGCTGGTGAAGGTATTGCAGGTGCCGCTAGTGCATTAGGCAAATTGGCTGAAGCTTCTAATATTGCTAAAGTCGCTCAAGCGGCATTGAACTTAGTCATGATGGCAAATCCATACGTTTTAATTGCAGCGGCAATAGCGGCTGTAGTTACAGCTTTAGTTTTATTTTTCACTAAGACTAAAGCAGGACAAGAATTGTGGAAACAATTTACCACGAACCTTTCAAATTGGTGGAATAGCTTAAAAGAGCTAGCTGGTAATATTTGGAGTGGAATCACTAGCACCATTAATAATGCGGCTAATGGAATTCATCAAGGCTGGGATAGTACTGTAGATTGGTTTAGCAATTTATGGACCAATATTAAAAGTGGTGCACAAACAGCATGGCAAGGCTTTAGCGAATTTATGGCTCCAGTTGTTGAAGCTTTTAAGAACATGTGGAATGGTCTTACTGAATGGTTCACTAATTTATGGAATGGCATTGTTACTCTTACTCAAGGTATATGGAACAGCTTTGTCGAAGGGATGCAGCCGATTATTGATGCTTTCAAAAACTTGTGGAATGCATTAACTGAATTCTTTAGTGTTTTATGGCAAGGAATTGTTACGGCTGCTCAAGCTATATGGCAAACGCTTGTAACTATTTTCACGCCAATTATTGAAGGAATTAAAGCTGTTTGGAATGGGCTAACTCAATTCTTTACCACTTTGTGGCAGGGTATTGTTACAGGTGCCCAAGCAATCTGGAATGGTTTAGTTTCAGTATTATCTACAGTTTGGAGTGCCGTTTCAAGTGCAGCACAAGCAGCATGGCAGGGAATTAGTTCCACGTTGCAAGCTTTATGGCAGGGTATTGTTGATGTAGCTGGTAATATTTGGCAAGGGTTAGTAACTCTTGTTCAAGGCGTATGGAACAATATTAAAACCGTTGTTACTACTGGTATTAATGTAATTAAGCAAGTTATTCAAACAGGGATGCAAGTTATTCAACAAATTTGGAATACTGTTTGGAATGTACTTAAAACTGTTGTTTCAACAATTTGGCAAGGCATTAGTACAATTATTTCAACAGTGATTAATGCAATTGCTGGAATTATTCGTGCTGTTACTGCAGCTATTCAAGGTAATTGGCAAAAAGCCTGGAATGAAATTAAAGGAGTTGCTTCAACAGTCTGGAACGGCATTAAGTCATTAGCCAACACCATATTTAATGGAATTAAGAGCATTATTAATACTGTGTTGAATGGTATTAAATCTGTTTGGAATTCTATTTGGAATGGTATCAAGTCTATAACGTCGACTATCTTTAATGGTATTAAGTCCATTATTGATAACACCATGAACACTTTGAAATCAATAGTTACAGCAATGATGAATGCGATTAAATCAGTATTTAAAGCTGATTGGAATATTGTTAAGTCTATCTTCAATGGTGGGGCTAATATGATTAAAAGCATAATGCGTGGCGTTGATTTGTATTCTATTGGTGCCAACATTATGCAAGGTTTGATTAACGGTATTAATTCAATGCTAAGTTGGTTAAGTGACACTATTAGTAATGTTGCAAATACTGTTACCAGTGGTTTGCAAGGTTTGTTAGGTATTCACTCACCATCTAAGGTGATGAATAAAGAAGTAGGTCGTTGGATTCCTGCAGGTGTGGCGGTTGGTATTGAAGATAATATTGGAACTATTAAGAGTGCTGTAAAAGATATGACTGCAGCTTCTATGTTTGAAGCCCCAACGCCAGACTTTAATAATTGGAATGCAAAGCTTCGTTCATTGAATTCACAAGCTAGAACATCATTCGGTGGATCATATGAACAAGAGATTAATGTAAGTCAGCAACCAGCCTATATTAATTTAAGTCTAGGTGGCACTGAATTTACCGCTTTTGTTGATGATATTAGTCGTGAACAAGGTAAAGACGCTCAATTTAAGCGTAATTTTAAGTTTTAGAAAGAAATAAAAATGTATAAATTTAGAGATTTAAGAAAAATCAGAGCCCCATCAATGGGCTTACGTCCAATAGATGCGGTTTGTATTAATGGCCATTGGTTAGATGATGAAATAAATTGTTTTCAAACATTAAATGTTGAAGGAAGAGAATCGTTTAAACGTTCAATCAACGCACAAGAAATGGTTGGAGATGGTAGCTTATATTTATCGTCTCGCATTCCTTCAAAAACTTTGAAAGTAAATTTTTATTGGCATACAAACACAATCAAAGAATACAATCGTGACGTAAAAAAATTAAAAGTTATTTTGTATCAGCAACAAATCAAAATTAGATTTTTAGATGAACAAGACTATTTTTATATCGGAACGGTTGAAGAGCTAAGTTTTGAAGAAAATGGATTAACCACAAAAGGATCACTAACAATTAACTGTAGCGATCCTTTTAAATATTCCGATGAAAAACAAATTGATACTTATAATAACCAGTTCATGATTAATGATAAAGATTTAATTTATGAGGTTAAGCCAAAACGCTTGATTATTATTCCTAATAGCGATGGCTCAAGTATTGAAATTAGTAACAATACAACTGGTAAGAAATTAATGGCTAATGTGTCTTATTCTTCACAAAAAGAAATTGTTTTTAATTTCGATAGCTTAGATTTTTTAGTTGATAAGGTTTCTCATTTGATGGATTTGGATTTAGCTTCTAATTTTGATGATTTTCTAATTAAGAATGGTGATGAAATACAAACTAACGTTAGTGGAGAACATCAAATAGAATACGAGGTGAAGCAACTTTGATAATTTATTTATTGAATAAAAATCAAGCCACAATCAAAGCGATTAGTACTAAACATTTAATTGAAGCTAAGTATACGGAACAAATTAATGCGGCTAATCAATTAACTTTTAGCGTCCCTTTAAAAAAACGACTAAGTAAAAAAGTTTTCTATGCATTATTTCAAAAGCCTGATTCATCAGATTTTTTGATGTTTAAAATTAATGATGAAAGTATTCAAAATGACCGGATTATTTATACTGGTATTGATGCGGCATATGATGAGTTAAAAGCATATGGTTATATCAAAGATATTAGGCCAGTAAAAAGAACGGCTTTAGAGATTTTACAGCAGGTATTAAAGGGGACACGTTGGGAACCTGGAAATATACCAACTACTTCACCAATTGACACTAATTTTTATTATCAAAATTATTTAGATTGCATTCAACAAATTGCAAAGCTATTTAATTTTGAACTAACTTTTACTTATAACTTCGATACTAGATTACAACGCATTTCTAGTAGAAAAGTTAATTTTTATCTTCAACAAGGTAAAAGAACGGGCAAAAGATTTGAATACGGTTCTAATTTACTAGAAGTTACCCGTGAAGAAGATAGCCAAGAAATTTATACGGCTTTAGTGGGACGTGGTAAAGGTGAAGAACAAACAGATGAAGAAACTGGTGAAGCAACGGGAGGCTATGGTAGAAGGATTAACTTTAGTGATGTAGTTTGGAGCAAAGCTAATGGAGATCCAGCAGATAAACCAGCTGGTCAAGAATTCATTGAAGATCCTGAAGCAACAAAAGTGTTTGGCTATGATGATGGAAAACCACGAACAGGAATTGTGGTTTTTGAAGATATTGAAGACCCCACTGAATTACTGCAGGCAACCTGGACAGCTTTAAAATCTTCAGAACGTCCTAAAGCTTCATTCAAAGCTAATGTTACCGATGTAGGTAATTTAGGTTTAGGTGATACCATTGCAATTATTAGACATGAATTACAAATTGAATACTTTACTCGTGTTTATAAAGTTACTCACGATTTACAGAATAAGCAAAACAATGTAATTGAAATGGGTGATGATTTAAGTGGTAAGTCATTAACCTCATATGTCTCAGATATTGGTGTTACTGCACAGCAAGCTTCTAATCAAGCTACCAGTGCTTCAGTAATGGCCAACTCTAAAAATAAAAATTATTACTCCACTACAAAGCCACCTATTGCAGACGAAGGGGATAACCTTTTTCTTAATCTTGGAAATGGTGAGTTTGAATATTGGGTTTGGCACAATCATCAATGGGAGTTTGTGCAATCCACTCAAGATTTACATAATGTAGAGCAGAATGTGAAGCAAGCTCAACAAGGATTGAATGAAGCTAAAGCCGATATTGAAAAGAACAAAAATGAAGCTAATGAAGCAATTACCACTATTAATCAAACCATTACAGGATTAACCACAAAAGTTAATGATAGTGTTAACCATTCTGAATTAGAACAATTATCCAATCAAATCAATTTAAAGGTTTCAAAAGATGATATTTTAGGTCAAATTAACATAGCTGCTGGAACAACTTTAATTCAAAATAAAAAATTATATTTTGATGCTGACTCAACTGTATTTAGTGGTAAAGCGTTTATTCCAGATGCAGCAATTACCAACATTTCAGCTGATAAGATCACTGCAGGAACGTTAGACGCTGGAAAAATCAATGTAATTAACATCAATGCAGATAATATTGTTGCTGGTACTATCAGTGGTAAAAATGTGAATATGAATTTAACTACAGGTGATATTCGTTTCACAGCGGGCAGATTTCATAATAGCGATGATACTTTTGATATTAATATTGATGAAAATTATTTTTATTCAGAAAATACAATCAGCACAGGTCCTTGGACTACTAGTAAATCTAGTTTATTAATAAAAGATGGACAACTTCAATTAACTCAAGGAACACGACTTGACCAAATTAATAATCCGTATTTAAAGATATTTAGAAGTGAAGGACTTGCGTTTGGCATTGTGGGAAATGCACTAGCACGTGCATCTGTAATAGCAGGTAATGAATCTATTGCTTTAGTTCAAGACAAATTTGATTCTAATGGAAATGAACAATTTTTAGGTCCTTTTTTTGAACAACAAGATGAAAAAGATAATTGGGTACAAAGCTATCTAAATAGTGATTTTGTCGGAGTTGGAGTTTCAAGACCTTACGGAACAGGAATGTTTCTAAAAAAAGTGCCTTTTGCAATTTACATATCGAGTGGTGAACAGCAAGCAAAAATTCGTGGCAAAAAAATAATAATTGAAAATAATCCTAATAACGGAGAATCCTATATTCCTAGAATTATTGTAGGACAAGAGGATGTACCTTTTGACTTAAATGACTCGATGGGTAAGACAATACATATAGGAGCCGAAAGTATTTATTTACAGGAAGATCAGAGTAAAAACTCTACAGGGTTTGGAGCCAATGTTTATTTGGATGCTTTTGGAAAAATGTATGTCACAACTTCTGCAAGCAGGTTCAAGCAAAATATTAAAAGGAACTATGACACGACTTATGGAAACAAATTGCTAAACTTGCCAACAGCAACCTGGAAAGATAAATCTGAAGTAAAAAAATATGAAGCAGGAGAAATAGATCATAAACCACGTTCATATTACGGTATGATTGCCGAAGATTTAGACAAAGCCGGTTTAGATATGCTGGTAACTAAAGAAAATGGAAAAATTACGGGTATTCAATATGATCGTATTGGTGTTGCACTTATTCCAGTAATTAAGGAATTAAAAGAAAAAATAAAAAGATTGGAGTCTAAAATAAATGAACAATCAAAATGTAGATGCAAATAAAGTGATTAGTAATCTTTTAAATAAATTAGCTACAGCTGAATATGCACAAGCTGTACTTGAAGCTCAAATTGCAGATTTAAAGAAAGAAAATGATGATCTTAAATCAGCAAAAGCCGAAAAGGAAGAAGGTACTAAATAATGTTAGAAACATCAAAAGCAGTTAGTTTTAGTGGACGTTCATTAATTGACGGACAGTTGGCAGCTACATTCAGTGCGAATGTTTATGATGAAAATGATGCTAGAAACAGTAACGATAATATTAGTATGATGGTGTCAAATAATGCTCTCTATGATGCTAATAAGGAAGCTGTCAGAAATGACCTACAAGACTTTCAAAAATTAGTTTGGGCTGAACAGGATAAATCAACCAAAAAGTCAGATTCAAAGTAGGTAAAGAATAATGGCTAAACATGACAAGTTAAACTTAACCATTGCTAAAGCTGAACGAAATACTGATTTTCCCGTTTTAAAATATAGTTCAACCGAGCGTGGCAAAGTCGTAGATGTTACCGTTAAGGATATAGACGGGACACCATATGATTTGAGTGGATTTAATTTAGAGTTCGTGGAGGAGCTTTATAACGGCAATATCATTGTTGATGATGGCTCACAAGACAATGGTGGCTCATTTGCCAAGAGTGATCTAAAGAACGGCAAGTTCAGTTATCAATTTCAAAATGATGTTTATCAATATGATGGTTGGGCACACTTCAAATTTAAGCAGAATGGCAATTTGATTGATACCACAGAAGGCTTTGCTATTAAGATTATTGATGATATTGATGATGAACTTGATGAAAAAAGCTACGTTGTTTACTTCGAGAATATCAAGAAAGAACACCAGACAGCACTTAACAGCCTGCGTGAACTTATTTCATCAGCGCAATCGTTAAACGATGCGAACCACTCTGAAATTTCCGTTATCAAGGGCAATATCACTGATTTAGGCAACAGACTTAATGATCAAGTTGACAGCTTAGGCAGAAGAATTACTGATGTTAACAATGCGCTTAGTGGACGTATTGATACAATTAACAACGAAAAAAACACGTTAAGCGGTAAGATTGATACCTTAAACGACGAAAAAAATGCGTTAAGTGGCAGAGTTGATAGTTTAAACAATGAAAAAGAACAATTAAAAGCTAAAAATGATGAACAAGATCGGCAAATTAGTTCTTTAAATACTGAAAAAGAACAATTAAACCAAAAGGTTAATTCGCTAATCACAGATAAGAATAACTTAGTAACTGAAATTAATAATGCAAAAAATGCTAACGCTGAATTGAAATCACGTGTCCAAACGTTGGAAAATAAGCAATTTATTGCGCATGTTGCCAGTGAAGACCAGGTAGCTTCACAAACGGCACCATTTGTCATCGTGGATGACTAGAAAGGAGAACTGTATGAGTAGAATATTTTTCAATAAAAAAGAATTAGCATTTATTGATGAAATCTTCAACAAAAAAGAGAGTACTAAGGTTTTTGATTTAAACGAAGTTTTTACTGGCTTTAAATCATGGGATAAAGGCAAACCACTTAACGCTCCATCAAGTACCGCTCCACAAGGGCTAGCATTTTCTTTCAAGCTAAATGATTCTAACGAAGATGTAGTTCAATTTATTTTTGATTGGGCAGGTCAAATGTTTTACAGAATTTATGGCGCAGGATCTGGCTCATGGAAATGGGAAGATTGGCATAAAATTGGGGGGGTAGCAACTAAGCTATATACTAAGCTTTGTGCTACTTTCACTAGTTTGGAGGTAGCATGATGCAATTAATTTTAAATGATGCAAAGAAGCAAAAAGTATTAACAGATTCTAGTGTACCAATCAGTCCCTACAACCTATTTGATGGTACAGCAGACTTCAGTGGCACAAGCTGGACTAATTTAGATCAGTACATTACTGATAGCTGGGTATCACCTTTTGGAAATCAGTCACGTCAACGAAAGGGTGCTTGGCTGGGATTAAGTCAATTAAAATACCTTAAAGCTGGTCAAATTTATACTATTAGTGCATCAGTATTTGTTGATGCAAATTCATCATCTGATGAATTTATTGGTGTTTATGGTGATGATAGTAAAGGAAATATAATTTCTAGCAATACTAAGCCATTGTTGTACTTAAAAAATTTACCTGCTGCTTGGATTACCATTAAACATACTTTTACTGTCCCTAAGAACTCTACATATAAAGTCAAATTTGAAAGCAATAGTGATCAAGTTAACATTCATTGGGCTGATCTAATGCTAAATAAGGGCGCTGTGGCACTTGATTGGAATTATTCTCTGAATGACCTTAGAAGTAGGTTGGGGGGGGTAAAGCCTAGCTATAGGCTCTACGTCACTTCTTTAAAGGAGGTGGCGTAGCATGAAAGACCTATCTATTAAAGGTCAATTACTAAGTAGTTTGATCTTTAAAGGTCAAATTACTGGTGATAGCTATGATGCTAATAAATTATCAGAAAATGGTATTTGGCTAATCACTAATATGACTATCAAAAACGCTAATAATATAACTTGGGCTTTCTTAATTTCCTTAAAATTTGATGTCAATACTACTCTTCAGTTTTTAGTGCAAACGGATGCTGAAGTTACAATTTTTAAAAGAAAGCTTAGTCCTTCGGGATATACTCCTAATTCAGAATGGATGAAAATAGGATAAAAACAAATGAATGATTTTTACAGACCGCCACCAGCGGCCTTTTTTGATGCAAAAAATTACTAGTAAAGAAAGGAAACTTTATGACAGAAACAAAGGAATTGGCGGATTTAATTCCGGGTGATGGAACGAATCTAGTTTACATTTCAGGTCATTTAGGTGATCAAAATATTGATTGCGATGGACCTGTTGAAATTGGTTTTAAGATCACAAAACCAACTTGGCCATATATTCCTGCAACTTCGGAATATAGTCCTGAAGGGTTTAAGAATCCTGTGTTTGATTTTCCTAATGGAACATGGATTGAACAAGACGAAGATAGTCAAGGTCAAAAGCTCGCAGAATTAACCAAAGATTTTGAAAAAATTGAAAAAGAAAATAAAGATCTTAAGGAAGAGAATCGCATGTTAAAAGAAGTACTCCAGCAAGTCCAAAAAGGACAAATTCAAACTACTGGTGTACTAGGGGAACTTCTACCAGCTGTACAGCAACTTTCAAAATTTGCTTCAAATTTGCAAAAGCAGGAAACAAAAGGAGATGAAAAGTAATGTTTAACTTTGATTTTGATTGGACTAAGTCAATGATGGCAATGCAGTCTCTAATTCAACAGTCATATGATTGGGGAGCACCTATTGAAGTTTTTGTACAAACAGGTGCAATCACGGCTAAAGATTATGAAAAGATTACAGGTGATGATTATGAAGAACCTGCTAAATCTACTAAATAAGATAGTACAGCGTTTAAGCTATCATCCTGTTCACATTATCTTAGGCTTAGTCACTGGTGCCATTGGTATTTGTCTTATTTGGGATGACAATTATTATTTTTGGCCACCAGGTATGACCAACTTCTTCAACTCTGATTGTATTGGTACTTGGGCGTTTTTTACAGGATTAGGTTTAATTTACGTGGCTCTTTATGAAGTTTTGCCTGCTAATGCAAACATTATTTGGCTACTATCACAATGTGGCTTTGTTGGCGGTGAATCTTTTTTAGAGTTTGCCCATGGCTTGATTACTCATAATGATCATATGATAACTCTTGCTTTTGCAATGTTAGGTTATCTATTAATTACATTTTGGGTGATTCGTACAAGTAGTAACTTTGATCGAAAAGCAATTAAGAGAATGAAAGAAAGAGATCGGAAATTAGTAGAAAGAAGGTAGGTTACCATTGAAAAAGATTTAGTCCTTATCATCACGTCTGGTGCTTTAGGGTCAATTCTTGCCACTTTGATTGGTGCCTACCAAGCTTACATAAAGCGTAAAGATCAAAGGGAAAAGCGTGATACAGATGACTTCTACACACGTTGGATGAGTGCAGAGGATGAGGTAGACCGAGTAAGAGATGAAAACCGTGCCCTTAAAGATGAAATTGCACGGTTGAAGATTAAAGAGAGGAAAAACAAGAGTAATGGATAATATTTTTATCGATTTATCAGCGGTGGTAATTGCCATCGCTTTTTCTTATGGGATTTTTTGGTATAAGAAGCATAAAACTGAGATTGACAAAAAACGTGATCAAGGTGATGCATTGGCATTTTCAGTTGATATGCTAGGTAAATTAGCTACTATGTTTGCTTATGATCTTAAAGACTCAAGCGAAAAGGGAGCTGCTAAGAAGAAAGAAGTAGCTAATAAAATTAAAGTTACTTTTGCAGATGCTAAGTTACCAATGCCTAGTGATGCCGCTATTTCAGGTGCAATTGAAAAAGCCGTGACCGCTATGAAGCTAGCTGATAGTGAAGAAAAAGGTGATGAAAATGTTAAAAATGGTTGATGTGTATAGTGGCTCGCCACGGAGTTTTGCTACTCAATCTGGCGTTGATGTCATTATGGTTAAAGCTACTCAAGGTACTAGCTATGTTAATCCTTATTGCGATATCGATTATCAAGCTGCAAAAAAAGCTGGTAAACTTCTAGGAATTTACCACTATTTAAGTGGTGGTAATCCTGAAGCAGAGGCAAGATGTTTCTATAGAAATGTTAAGGGATATATCGGTGAAGCTGTTACCGCTGCAGATTGGGAATCTGGTCAAAACTCCAGTTGGGGCAATCGAAATTATGTACGTAGGTTTGTTGATGAATTTCATAGATTATCTGGTGTGTGGCCGTTGATTTATGTGCAAGCTTCAGCACTAAATCAAGTTGCAAATTGCAGCAAAAATTGTGGTCTATGGGTTGCTAGCTACCCATCAATGAATTGGAAATCATGGAACATCCCTAATATGAAAGTTAACACTTATCCATGGTCAACTTACACTATTTGGCAGTTTACAGGTGATAATATGGATAGAAATTTAGTTAATACCACTCGCGAAGGCTGGAAGAAGTTAGCTAAAGGTACTAAAGCTACACCTAAAAAATCAACTTGGGTTAAAAAGGCCGGTGAGTTTATCTTAGGTGAAGCACTGAAAATTCACGAAAGCCCACATATTGATTCACCAGCTATTGCTAAGCTTCCTAAAGGTAGCGTAGTAAAGTATGATGCAACTTTACAGGGTCCTTTGCGTCTGTGGCTAAGACAGCCACGGAAAAACGGTAAATATGGTTATATCGTTGCTAAAGACAAGTATGGTAAAGCACTAGGGAAATTTAGATAGGAGGAAACTCCAAATATCGTAAAAGCCACTCTGGGATTAGATTCCTGGGGTGGCTTTTTTTGTGTGTAGTGATGTACAAATGATGAGCAAATAGGCTATAAACGCTAATATATCAACAACTTTATTGCTCACCCGGATCATAAATTAAGCCTGTAAGCATTGGTCTTACAGGCTTTTTACATACCTTAGGTATCTATGTGCTAAATTTTACTACAAAGACAATATTTTTTTGCATTTGATATTGTATGATACAAATATATGACAATTATTAACTTAATCTTACATTATTAGTGAATCAGTTGACTAAAGTTTGGAACGAGCTTATTCTAAAATTGATTTCCAAAAAATAGGATCGACAAGTGTGAACGACAACTATTTTTAACATTATCGGAGGAATTAAGATTGACTACAACCAAAAAAATCATTGTTAGATTGGCATGCGCGACTGTTCTTGGTACGGCAGGGGTAGCGCTGACACAAGTAAATAGACCACAAACTGCAGTTGTGAACGCTGCAACTACCTCTGTTGCAGCCCGCGCACTTGGAGTTGATGTTGCTAGTTATCAAAACGCTGACTTGTCAAGTCATGCGCAAGCTGGAGCACAATTTGCAATTGTTAAAGTTAGCGAAGGTACTTCCTATCGTAACCCTAAGGCATCAAGTCAAATTTCAACGGCTTTATCAAATAATATGATGCCAATGGCATATCACTTTGCTACTTTTAGTTCAAATGCAAGTGCTGCTGCTGCAGAAGCAAATTATGCAGTTCAAGCTGCGCAAGCATTCGGCTTACCTAAAGGTTCATATATTGCTTGTGATTATGAAACAGGTTCGGGCAATAACATTTACGGTGGTAAAACGCCAACGGCTAATGCAATTATTGCTTTTATGGACACTATAAAAAATGCAGGCTATAAGCCACTTCTTTATGCTAGTTCATCAGTTTTACAAAATAATATTGATACTAATAGTGTAATTGCCAAGTATCCTAACTCATTGTGGGTCGCTTCATACGCTATTTCAGGTAGAATTGATAGTCCAAACTTCAATTACTTCCCATCAATGAATGGCGTTTCAATTTGGCAATTTACTGATAATTGGAAGGGATTAAGCGTTGATGGAAATATTGCTGTTTTACCATTATCAATTGACGGTAATGTAACTTCCAACAATGGCGCAATTTCACAAGCTCCAGCTACCAGCAACACCAATTCTGCTAGCTCTTCAAATGCTTCATCAAATACTTCGAATAAGAGTACTTCATCAGATGATGATAAGGGGTCAGCAACTGCTGGCTATGTGATGAAGAAATCATATATCTATAATAAAAAGGGTGAGCGTCAAAGCGGCTACTATGCAGCTTATACTAATATTACTCATTATGGTGTAGTGGCTCTTGATAATGGTAAGACTGCCTTAAACATGGGCAATGGTCGTTACATTATGGCAAGTAATGTTTTAGGTAATTCACGTGTACTTAAGCACAATGCTTATGTATATAATAACAAGGGAAACCGCGCTAACTGGAGAGTGCTTAGAAAAGGTACGCCAATTAAGACCTATGGTTCACGGATGCGCGTTAATGGTAAAAGCTGTTACCGAATCGGACGTAACATGTACGTTAAGGCGGCTAACTTTTAATTAAAAAATTGAATTTATCAAGAAGGAATTAAGCTTAAAGGTTTAATTCCTTTTTTCATGCCGTTTTTTGTATAATTAAAAGTATTCAGGAAACGCCTGAATTAATTAACTGATAGGGATGAAATAAACTTGAAAAAAAGATTTATAGCAATAATATTGATGCTACTGACTTTAACGGGTTGTACTATGAAAAGTACTACGCCTAAGAAGGCTAAGTCGTCAGTTAAAACGGTTAAAGTCGATAAACAGCAATCTAAGGAAAAACAGGCTAAGTATCAAGTGATAGAGCAAGTTTGGCGAATTCAACAAGATGGCGTTGATATTTATGGTCATATATATCTACCACAGGGTTTAGCTGGTAAGAAGAAAGCAGTAATTTTGGCTCACGGATTGGCAGGAAATTACCGTGATCTAACCAGTTATGCTAAATATTTAGCTAGTCGTGGCTATGTTGCCTATACTTTTGATTTTCCTGGTGGAGCTAAGAATGGTCAAAGTAGTGGTGTAGATCAATTAAAGATGTCAATTTTTACAGAAGAAAAGAATCTACAGCTGGTATTAAATACAATTAAAAATAGGACTGATGTTGACCGTAAACAAGTGTCTTTGCTAGGCGAGAGTCAAGGTGGAGCAGTTGCCGCAATGCTCGCAAGTAAATATCCGCAAGAAGTAAAGTCATTGATTTTGCTTTACCCTGCCTTTTCGATCACTGATTATGCGAAAGCGGCTTTTAAATCAGAAAAACAAGTGCCAGACAAGCTCAACCTATTTGGCTTCACAATTGGTAAGGCCTATTTTGAAAACTTGTTAAAAGAAGCAACTAAGTATCATGGTCCAGTTTTAATAATGCATGGTACAAGTGACATGATTATTCCAGATTCTTATTCAATTAAGGCTAATAAAAAATTTAAGCACTCGAAATTATACTTATTTAAGGGTGCAGGTCATGATTTTAAAGGTAAATATCATAGTCGAGCAGATACTTTAATTGATAAATTTTTGCAGAAAAATGGGAAATAAATAATGAAGAAGAAATACCTTGGTTTATTGGCTTTATTAAGCCTATTGAGCGTTTTTGCTATTTGGGGTCAAAGCGTTAGAGCTGATGTTGATTATGATATTGATAATGTTAGAGCCATAGCAAGAGTTAATAAAGATGGTTCACTGACAATGCATCGAACAATTAAGTATTCATTTGACAGTGATGCTCGCGGCGTTTATTATAAGCAAAATCTGGCTGTAAAACAGAAGTTGAGCAACATTCAGGTTAAGGTCGATGGACAAAATATAAAGGCCGCAACAACGGGCAAAAATAATACGTATAAATTGCAAAAGCAGGGCAATTCTTATAATTTTAAGGTTTATCATCGAATTAAGGAAAATGATAAGGTTAAAGTTGAGTATTCTTATCTAATTCATCGGGCAATTACTAATTATCTTGATACAGCTGAGCTGAACTTTAAAATAGTTGGTAATGGTTGGGATACTGACTTAGATCATGTGCGTGCTGAAGTGATTTTTCCTGGGGCAGTTAAGGGGCTAAAAGCTTGGGCTCATGGGCCACTAAGTGGTTACACTCAGGTTTTGCCAAAAGAGGGCAAAATTATTATGACTGCTGATGATGTTGCAGGAGATAGTGGTGTCGAAGTACATGCGATTTTTCCAACTACGGTAACTAGTACTAATCAGAATATTGTTAAAGAAAATAAGAAAAGAGCAATTGAAAAACAAGAAGCAGCATTAGCAAAAGAAGCTAATCAGAAGCGTCAGCGTAAGCAGATGCTTAGTATAGGATTGATGATCATTTCAGTACTTGTCGGTTTTGTGGTGGTAATTAGAGGCTTTTTTATTAAAAAAGTTGGGGTTAAGCCAAAAATAGAGCGCGATTTAGTACATAATTATGAAATTCCAGATATATCACCTACTGCTGCGCAAATTTTGGATGAAGCTGATAAACCAAATGTTAAAGCATTTACAGCTTATTTGATGCAATTAGCCGGTAAAAATAAAATTAAGATCGAAAAATATCAAACTAAACATTTAAAGCGGACTAATTATCGAATTACTTTAGTAGATGATAGTGTTTTGACTGATGACCTGTTAGATTTTATTTTTAACAAAGTTGGTGATGGTAAGTCATTTACAACGAAAGATTTGCGGGATTATACTTCTAAAAAATTGGGTAGGCGTTTTGATAAATGGTGTGACGGGCAATATAAGCAAGTTGAGGATAAGGACTTGCTTGATAAAAAATATAAAAAGCAGCGTAGCAACTTCCGAACGGGGATGCTCATGGGAATGATTGCTAGCTTTGCGATCTGGGTAATTAGCTTAATGATGGCAAATAATATACCCAGTTTTGTGATAATAATTGGAATCATGATGATCGTCTTAGAAGTTGTTGCATTCATAGTGGGCAATTCTCGTTTAAGTATTTATACCCAAAAAGGTGCACTTGAGACAGATCAAGTTCGCGGCTTTAAGAAAATGCTAGACGATATTGGTCAATTCAAGATGAAAGACGTCGGTGATCTGATTTTATGGGAAGACATTATGCCGTATGCTGTAGCGTTTGGTCTATCCAAAAAGGTATTGAAGCAGCTTAAGATTGAATTTGCAGATGAATTAGATGCTGCACCAGTTCTGTTTTATAGTGGATTCTATAGTAGCAGTAGTGACAGTTTTGAGCATAGTTTTGAACGTAGCTTCTCTTCAGCCGTGTCTACTGGTTCATCTTCAGTTTCTGGAAGCTCAGGTGGATTTTCAGGTGGATCGTCTGGCGGCTTTGGTGGTGGCAGCGGCGGTGGTGCTTTTTAGTGAGAAATTTTTATACTATAATTAAACTAAAAAAGGAGGGCTAAATTATGCCATTTGTACATATTGAATTAATTAAAGGTCGCTCAGATGAGCAGATTACTAACTTAATGAAGGATGTTACTGAAGCAGTGCACAAGAATACTGGTGCGCCTAAGGAACACATTCATGTAATTATTAACGAATTAGGTAAGCATACTTATGGCCAAGGCGGCGAGTGGAGAGCTTAATAATTAGGAATTGTAGTAAAAGACGACTCGATTGTGAGTCGCCTTTTTATATAGTTAAATAGATAAACTTGTATTAGAGCCTTAAAGCTATGTGTGCATAAATGAATTATTTATTTAGAATCCCACGTAATATAATGATGTTGATGTCTAGATATTTACGAGGAGGATTTGAAATGAATTTAAAAAAGAAAATTGCAATTTCTGCAACTGCACTGACTGTTGCTCTCTCTACTGCATTTCCAATTGCTGCTGCGCAAAGTCAGCCGGTAAAAGCAGTAGGTATTGTATTGGTTCATCGTGTTACAGCAGGTGAAATTGCTGGAGGATTTGCCCTAGCTGGAGCTGCAAAGCTATTGAACTTTATGCAGCGAGCTGATGAAATGGATGCCGCACAATATAATCGTCGTGCGAATAAGATTAATAAAATGCATTTAAAACCAGGTGCCGTTTTTATCTATAACAAACGTGGCCAAATTTTGAATAAAAAGTCAGGTTGGGTTCCAATGGGCACAATCTTGCGTCGACCAAAAGGCCTTTATACCATTAAGGGTAAAAAGTACTATTACTTTGGTAAAGGATTGTTCTTCTCAAAGAGTGGGACAGAACCCTATAGAATTCCTAAAAAGCATATAAGTACAGCAGGTGAAAATTTCGCTAATTGGTTCAATTGGCTTAGAACTCGATAAATAGAAAAATTAGGAAGTGTCTGGGAAAAAACTAATTCTCAGACAGGAAAAAAGAACGATGATTTCCTAATGGATTTCATCGTTCTTTTTCTATACTTTAAGTGCCTTCCTTGATATTATTGAATCACCACAAAACAAAAAGAAAGAAGGCAATCTTAATGTATCAAAATTATACCATAGGTCAAACAGCTTTAACACTCAACTTAGACTTCGCTATTCCTCATAATCATTTGGCTAATACCATTAGCTGGTTTGTCGATTCAATTCCAGAAGATGTCTTATTGGGTAATACTGCTAAAACCGGTCGTCCAGCTTATCATCCAGCGATGATGCTTAAAATCTTGCTTTTTGCTTATTCCAGAAGAGTATTTTCAGGCAGAAAAATCGAATTAATGCTGGAAGAAAACGTGCCGATGATGGCTTTGGCTGAACACCAACAGATTTCTTACCATACTATCAATAACTTTAGATCCAGCAAGCATGCCAATGAGCTGGTTAAGAAAAGCTGCCTCTACTTTACCAATTTGTTAGAAGCCGAGGGCCTTATCAATGAAGGAGCGATCTTTATTGATGGCACTAAAATCGAAGCTGACGCCAATCGCTATACTTTTGTTTGGCGCAAGGCAGTTGAAAAATTTCATGACAAGCTCAAAGGTCAAGCGGTTGAGCTTTATGATGAATTGATTGCCAAAGAAGTCGTCAAAGCAATGGCAAAAGAGAAAGTCCAGACCAGTCAAGGTTTGGCAGAGCTAGCACAAGAAACGGAAGCCGAGATTGAAAAGCTGACCGAAGAAATTGAGCAAGAACCCAAAGCAATCCCTGGCGGTTCGCCTAGAAAAGCAAGAAGACGCGGTCTTAAAAAGCTGCTTCATAAACTAAGAAAAGACTATGTTCCTCGAATGAAGAAATATGAAGAGGCGAAAGAAATCTTTGCAGGGCGTAACAGCTATTCTAAGACAGATCATGACGCGACTTTCATGCATATGAAGGAAGATCACATGAAGAACGGCCAGCTCAAGCCAGGCTACAATATTCAAGCTGCCACCACTGATCAATATGTGGTTGACTTTGCTTTATACCCTAATCCAACTGATTTCAGAACTTTCGAACCATTTTTAAAGCAGATGACGACACTAGACAAGTTTGACAAGATTGTCGCTGATGCTGGTTATGGCAGCGAATATAATTATTCAATGTTAGAAGAAGAGTATTCAGACAAGAAGTACTATATTCCTTATACCATGTACGAAAAGGAAAAGACCAGAAAGCATCGCAACGATCCGACTAAGCTGGCTAACTGGTTCTATGATGAAAAAGATGATTATTACCTTGATCAAAATGGCGTCAGATTCAACTTCAAATATTATAGTCATCGTAAAGATCGATCGACTGGTCAGGTTCGTGATTTTAAGGTCTATGAAGCAGATGAATTTCAACTAACGCCAGAATTAGAACGCTTAGCCAAGACTAAGAGCGGACGCCAACGTCAGGTTCGCTATAATCCTAACTGGCAATACCTAAAAGAAAAAGCCAAAGCAGTTCTCCAAAGTCCTGAAGGCAGACACATCTACAGCATGAGGAAATATGATGTGGAGCCGATTTTTGGACATTTGAAGAACGTCTTTGGCATGCGCCGAACTCATTTAAGAGGCAAAAAGAAGGTTGAAACAGATATAGGAATAGCCTTCATGATGATGAATTTAAGCAAATATTGGAACAGAAGATGGTCAAAAGACCAATTTTCTTTGTTCAAAAATAAAAATAGACAGAAAAAGACGGTCAAGCAACTCAAATTAAGAGTTGGATTGATCGTCTTTCAGTATCTAAGGGTTAGTTTTTTCCCAGACACTTTTTGCGTAAAAAAATTTAATCACTAAAACAATCAATTAACACTACTTCATAAAAATCAGTATAATTATGTTCGTTACTATTAGTAAGTTATACAATAAAAGTGGTGAGAATAATGTATGATTATCGAAATAATATCAAAATAATTTTAAATAAAACTGAGGCTGATGATAAAAGTCTCGAAAATAGTTTAAGTGCGATTAAAGCTATCCTAAATATGGCCGAAGATAATACAGCTGAAAAATCTGAGACTAAATCAGTAACTCAACCTAAGAATAAAATTGCAAATACACAATCAATTGCACAAAGAAATGCAGATTTAAAGCAAATTAAGCAATTATTGATTGGGCTGACAGCCTTAATTGAGACTCCAGGTGATGAAAAAGCTAAAAAGAGTTCACTTGATGCTTTGCACAAGTTGACGTTTGTTCCAGGCGTTGGCAAGCGCTATGGCAATGTTTTGGGTAAATTGGATCAGGCAATTCAAAAATCTAAGACAACTAAAGAAGCTGTTAACAAGAAAATTTTTGAAGAAGCAATGAAGCCCAAAGAGCAACCTAAGCGCGATTATCGTAAAGGACGCCGCTATACTGTTATTCGGGCTTTATCAGGCTGTAATTTGATTAATGATAGTGGTCAAATTGTTTACCGTATTAAAGAATCACAAATTCACTCTTTGAATTTAAAGAGCGGTGACATAGTTGAAGCTATTGAAAATCGAGATAATCCAAATTATGAAGCAGAAGTCTTGCGCGTGGTGGGTTATCGCAAATTGCGCATGCGTGATTATGACCCAATCGAAGAATTCCGGTATGCTGTGGTCCGCGGCAAGGCCAATCAATTAGCTATCACTAGAAATATTAAGGGCGAAAAGTTGCGAATTCGCGGTAAGGATATCACGATTCCGGTTGATTCAAGTTATTATCAAGGTGAAAATATTCATGTTGAAGATGGTTCAATTGTAGATCTAGCTTGGTATACGGGTGATGTTCGCATTAAGAAAAATCCTGCTGAGGCAGTACAGATTCGTTGGATTTATCAAGTTGATCCGCCTAAGAAATCAGATCTGTCGTATCAAAAGAAAAATAAGTCAAAGAAAGAAGAAACAGAAGAGTTAACTAAACTCGACATGAATTTGCACTATCAGCGGGTGGGAATTGCGATTGGTGATAATCAAAATGAAGGAATATTAGAAGGGATTGTTTCGCGCTATAATGGGATCCCAATTCCAATAGATGCTTTTGAAGGCAAGAAGAAGGTAATGGAACGGCAAATCAAAGACTTAGATATTGTAATCTTGATGACAGCTTATGCTGCTCATGATGCTACTTGGAATATTCAGGAATTCGCTTCAAAGTATGGTGTTAAATTTGCCGTTTCTTCATCTAAAGGCTACCGCTCTTTTGAGCGAGCATTATATCGAGCTGAAAATGGTTTACCTGCTTATGAAGGAACGCAATCAATCGACTATAAAGAAGTTAAAAATAAATAATTTGTTAACATTATTTTGTTTGCTTGAGCTAACAGATGATTTTTCGTTAAAATAGTACTAACTAAAAGAAAGGACGCTTAATAATGAAAAACATTAAACAACGTTCCTGGATGAGATGGTTGGTATTTTTAGCAGGACTTGAAATAATCGCAATATCAATCAATCTTTTTTATGGACCGATTAATATTGCAGCCGGTGGCTCAACGGGTATTTCTATTCTAGTCGATGCGGTCTGGGGGATTAATCGATCAATTACAGTATTTGTAGTGAATGGCTTGATGCTGATTTTGGCGGCAATCTTTTTAGGCAAAAAGACTACCCAAAATATTGCATTAGGTAGTTTGCTCTTACCAGTTTTGATGGAAGTTACGCCTAGCTTTAAAGCAGTGAATAATGACCTACTAGCCGTAATTTATGGTGGTGCATTAATGGGACTTGGAGTTTCGCTACTTTATCGCGTTAATGCCTCAAGTGGTGGGACAACAATTCCGCCGATGATTCTGAAGAAATATTTTTATTTAAATCCTGCAACTACACTTTTATGCATTGATATGGTAATTATTTTCTTGAACATTTTTGTCGATGGTTGGAATGCTTTCTTCTTAGCAGCATTTTCTCAAGTGGTAACTGCCATTACGATGCGCTACGCGGAGACCGGTTTTGATAAAAAGTATCAAGTCAGAATTATGAGTAATTCAGATTTAGACCGAATTCAAGATATGCTTAAAGAAGATTATCAAGGCCTGACGATTTATGATGTTATAGGTGGATATAGCGACGAAAGCAAGCGTCAATTATTAATCGTAGTTGATCCACGTGAATATGGGCCACTTATTTCTAAAGTACATGAGATCGATCAGGATGCGTTTATCATTACCGAAAATGTTGCAAAAGTACATGGCGGTCAATGGCGAATGTAAAAAATAATTGATCTTAGTCTAAAAGCGTTGTATGATATAAGAGTTGTATTTGTGGAGACCTCCACATCTGCAACCGCACGGCTTGAGGTTAGAAGTCTTCTTATGTAAGAAGCACCCCAGTTCGGCGAGTCTAAGTATTTTTTTCGGAGGTGTACAAATGTACGCAATTATTAAGACCGGTGGTAAGCAATACAAAGTTGCAGAAGGCGACAGCGTATTTGTAGAAAAGCTTGATGCTGAAGAAGGTAGCTCAGTAACTTTTGACGAAGTTATCCTTGTTGCTAATGGCGATGACGTTAAGGTTGGTACTCCATTAGTAGATGGTGCTAAGGTAACTGCTAAAGTTGAAAAGCAAGGCAAGGAAAAGAAAGTTGTAACTTTCAAGTACAAGCCTAAGAAGCACTCACACAGCAAGTATGGTCACCGTCAACCTTACACTAAGGTTACAGTTGAAAAGATTGAAGCTTAATTCAGAGGTGAAATGAATATGAACATTTTAGGTATGAAATTATACGCTCACCACAAGGGTGGTGGTTCTACTGCCAACGGTCGTAACTCAGCTGGTCGTCGTTTAGGCGCCAAGGCTGGTGACGGTCAAACTATCCACGCAGGTACTATTATTTACCGTCAACGTGGTACTAAGATTCACCCAGGCAAGAACGTAGGTCAAGGTGGAGACGACACTTTATTTGCACTTGTTAACGGCGTTGTTAAATTTGAACGTCTTGGCAAGTACAAGAAGCAAGTTTCTGTATACCCAGCTGAAGAAGCTAAGTAATTCAGAGATTAACATGAAAAGGCGAGTAGCATAAGCCACCCGTCTTTTTTTATGGCTTTTTCCGCCCAGAAACATGTATAATTAAACCAATATCATACAAAAAGAGGGTCTCTGAGATGGAAAATAGGCAAGAATTATTATCCTTAATTAACCAGCGAATTGAGCATGTAACTGATTTAATTAAAGAAGCAAATGCAGATGCATTGATTATTTTTAATCAAGCTAATTATCGATATCTAACCAATTTTACAGGGGAAGAAGCACAATTAATTTTGACTGCTAGTGGCGAACGAGTACTTTTATCAGATTCTCGTTTTGCTGGACAGATTAAAGCACAAGCACCTGGCGAAATGGATGTTGTAATGAAACATTCTAGTGATTATGAAGAACTTACTAAGGCCTTGAAAAAAATGGACGTCAAGAGGGTCTTAGTTGAAGGTGAATTCGTTTCAGCGAGTGAATATGAAAAACTTAAGCAACTAAATCCAGAACTTGAATTTGTGATGGTTGAAGAATTGGTTGAACGAGTACGTAATATTAAAGATGATCTTGAAATTGCGGCATTGCGCAAAGCAATTGATATTTCAATGGAAAGCTTTAAAGGTATTTTGCCGATGATTAAGCCTGGCGTTAAAGAACGTGCAATTGGTGCTAAATTGGACTACCTATTTAAAGTTAATGGCGGCGATGGCCCTGATTTCGATACAATTGTAGCTTCCGGTGTGCGTTCGGCTTGGGCTCATGGCGTTGCTAGTGACAAAGAATTATCCGAAGGCGATATGATTGTCATTGACTTTGGTAGTTTTTATCACGGTTATGCAGCAGATATTACTAGAACTGTTTCATTAGGTGAAGTTGATGCTGAAATGCATAAAATCTATGATATTGTACATGAAGCACAACGCCGTGGCATTGCCGCGGCAGTTGCAGGTAATACTGGATATGATGTTGATAAAGCAGCACGTGATTATATTACAGAACAAGGTTACGGTCAGTATTTTGGACACGGGATCGGTCACGGCATTGGTCTTGAAATTCACGAATTGTGTCAACCAGCTTTACCTTTTAGAACTACTAAATTGGTCAATAATATGGTTCATACCGTAGAACCAGGAATCTACTTGCCAGACAAGGGCGGTGTTAGAATCGAAGACGATATTTTGGTCCATGATCAAACGCCTGAAACTTTATCCACTTTGCCAAAGGATGAATTGATTTCCCTATAATAGCTATTTAATTTATCGTATTTATGGTAAAAACGCTTCAAGATTGGTAAGATAATAATTGTAGAAATGAGGGACTTAATATGACAATGATTTCAGTAAACGAATTCAAGAATGGCTTGACTATTCAATACAACAACGATTTATGGCGCATTGTTGAATTCCAACACGTAAAACCAGGTAAGGGTAGTGCCTTTGTACGTTCAAAGCTTAAGAGTTTGAGAACTGGTGCTGTACAAGAATATACTTTCCGTTCAACTGCTAAGGTTGAAACTGCAGACATTCAAACTAAGTCAATGCAATACTTGTACAATGATGGCTCAAGTTATGTATTCATGGATACTTCTACTTACGATCAATTAGCAATTCCAAATGAACAAATTGGCGATGAAGCTAATTACTTATTGGAAAACATGATTGTTAACGTAGTTATGCACGAAGGTGAAACTTTAGGTATCCAATTGCCTAACACGGTTGATTTGAAGGTTGCTAAGACTGAACCTAACATCAAGGGTGATACTTCATCAGGTGGTGGTAAGCCAGCTACTATGGAAACTGGTTTAGTAGTTAACGTACCATTCTTCATTAACGAAGGTGACGTTTTAACTATTAACACTGCTGATGGTACTTACGTATCACGTGCAAATAAGTAGTTTATTTGAGGTAACAAAATGGCAGATAGTTCAAAAATTCTTTTAAGTGGTGAAGAAAACAGCGAGCAAATTAAAATTGATCCAAGTGTTCTAGAAGTTATTTTGGGTATTGCTGCAGAAAAAGTTGATGGTGTTGCCGGAATGCGCGGCAGTTTGAAATCAGGCTTAAACTGGGTTTTCGGTCGTGAAGATCATGGTAAGGGCGTAAATATTAGTGTTGATGACGATAATAAGCTAATTGCTGATATTTATGTTTATCTTGAAAGCGGCGTTAACGTTCCTAAGGTTGCAATGACGTTGCAAAAGAAGTTGAAGGCACAATTATTGCAAATGACTGATCTTGAGCTGAAGGCAATCAACGTTCATGTTGTCGGTTTAGTTTTCCCAGAAGATGAAAATACTGACCAGACTACATCAGAGCTGTTTCCGGAGGACGAAGAAGAAAAATAATGAACCAACACGAAAGTCGAAAAGTTGCTATGCAAGCCGTTTATTTGGCTAATCAGGAGCCAGATTTAACTGCCGAAGAAGTTGAAGCAAAAGTCGTTGCAACGCTTAATTTAAAACAGCTTTCTGCCTATTCTAAGAAGTTAATCGAAGGCGTACTAGAAGATCGCAAAAATTTACAGTCTGAACTAACTAGTCATTTGAAAAAGGGCTGGCGTCTTGAGCGTGTAAGTCAAACTGTGGTAGCTATCATGGAAGTCGCTTTGTTTGAAATCAATCATAGTGATGAGATTGATGCTAAGGCAGCAGTTAACGAAGCTTTAAATTTATGTGACGAATTTGCTGAGCCTAAAGAGAAACCATTTATTAATGGGATGTTAGCAAACTTTGTTAAATAGCGATGAATAGCCGGCAGTTTTGCCGGTTATTTTTTTATAAAGGAGACAAAATTAATGGGAGAAATTCTTGATGGTAAAGCATTTGCAAATGAATTGGGACAAAATCTTAAAGAAAAGGTTAAGAATTTAAAAGAAAAAGGAATAACGCCACATTTTTGCGTAATAAATATTGGGGATGATCCTGCTAGCAAGATCTATGTCCGTACTAAAAAACGGCGGGCTGAAAAGATGGGAATTATCCAAGATATTTATCAAATGCCCGCTGATACTAAACAGGAAGAAGTTTTAGCATTAATTGATAAGCTAAATGCTGATCCTGAGATTAACGGCTTGATGGTACAGTTGCCAGCACCTGAACAGATTGATGCAGATGCCTTGTTAAAAAGGATTGACCCTAATAAGGATGTCGACGCCTTAACGCCTGCGAATATTGGTCAACTTTGGATGGAAAATCACTTTGTTGAACCGGCTACTGCAGAAGGCATTATTGCTTTATTGAAACATTATCAAATTACGCTGGCTGGTAAGAGAGTTGTAGTTATTGGTCGAAGCAATATCGTAGGCAAACCAGTAGCGGCATTAATGTTAGAGGAAAATGCTACTGTTACTGTTTGCCATTTGTATACTAAAAATCTGGCTGAAATTACACGACAAGCCGATATAGTAGTTTCAGCAACAGGACAAGCATTTTTGGTAACTGCAGATATGGTTAAAGATGGGGCAGTGGTCGTTGATGTGGGCATGAATCATGTTAATGGCAAATTAGTCGGAGACGTTGACTTTGATAATGTTAAAGAAAAAGCCAGCTATATTACTCCGGTTCCTGGCGGTGTAGGTCCTCTTACAGTACAATTCTTAATGGAAGCAGTTGTTAAATTGACTAGGAGACAAAATGGCCGAGAATAAATATTTAACGGTTACTGATTTAAATTATTATATTACGCAAAAATTTAAGAATGATCCTTACCTGCATAAGGTCTTCTTACAAGGTGAATTGTCCAACTTCCGTTATCGGCGTAATTCGCACCAGTATTTTTCACTAAAAGATGAAAAATCTAAAATTAATGTGGTGATGTTCCGTTCCTTCTTTGATAAGGTGAAATTTAAACCAGAAGAAGGAATGAAGGTTTATGTGGTTGGGTATGTCAGCGTGTATGGCCCACAAGGATCATATCAGTTCTATGCTGAACAAATGGAACCGGCAGGATTAGGTGCCTTATATGAGCAATTGAAGCAGTTGCAGGCCAAATTAGCCAAAGAAGGTCTGTTTGATCCAGAGCATAAGAAGAAGTTGCCTCATTTTCCTGATCGAATTGCAGTAGTTACTAGTGCTTCTGGGGCAGTTATTCACGATATTATGGTTACAGCTAATCGGCGTTTCCCGCATGCTGAGATTGATTTGTATCCTGCGCAAGTCCAGGGTGATACTGCAGCGGATTCATTAGTGAGAGCAATGCGCCAGATTGCCGCTCAAGGCGACAAGTATGATGTCATGATCATCGGTCGTGGTGGTGGCTCACTAGAAGATTTGTGGCCATTCAATGAAGAAGAGGTTGTGCGGCAAGTTTACGCAATGCAGATGCCAGTAATTTCTTCAGTTGGTCATGAAACGGATACTACGTTGTGTGATTTGGTGGCCGATGCGCGTGCAGCAACACCAACTGCTGCAGCAGAATATGCTACGCCTAATACATTGGACGAAATTGCGCATATTAAGCAATTAACCAGCCAGTTGGTAGCTAGCATGCAAAATATTATTCGTTCGAAACGTGAGCGCTTAAGTCGGGTGCAGAATTCTGTCATCCTGCGCGAGCCGACTAGACTGTATGATCAGCAGATTCAACAAGTTGATCAATTAAAACAAAGGCTGCAAAATAGTATGCAAAATCGGTTGACCCATTCTGTCCAAGGTTATCAACTGTTGAAGCAGCGTTTGTTTAGCGTTAGTCCAGATAAGAGAATCGGCCAGATGCAGCAACAAGAGCATTTTTTTCAGCAACGACTGATTGATAATATGCAGCACTATTTGAAAAATAAACGCAATAGTTTTACCCAAGTAATGCAGCAGTTGGATGACTATAGCCCTTTGAAGACGCTAGAGCGAGGTTTTGTTTATTCAACTGATGAACAAGGGAAAACCATTAGTTCTGTGAAACAAGTTCAAAAGGATGATCATTTGCGATTGCATTTTAAAGATGGACAAGTTGACGCAGTGGTTACAAAGGTAAAGGAAGAACAAAATGGCAGTGAAGAAAAATAATTTTGAAGAACAATTAACTAATTTGGAACAAATCGTGCAAAATTTGGAAAACGGAAATGTTCCGTTGGAAGATGCCCTAAAAGAATTTCAGGAGGGCGTAAAGATTAGCCGTGATTTAGAAAAGAAGCTCAACAGTGCTGAAGAAACTGTGGCTAAGTTGATTGATAGTGACGGCACAGAACACAAATTAGATCCAAATAACGCATCAGCACCAGAGGAATAAATATGACAGCATTTACTTATTTTAAAGATGAATGGACCCCAGTAATTGATGATTATCTGGCTAAGCATTTGGCTAGTGAGGTTGAAGATCAAAAGATCAGTCAGATTATGGCCTACTCAGTGATGGCTGGCGGCAAGCGCTTGCGTCCGTTATTGTTTTTAGCTACGTTAAATGCTTTAGGCAGAAAGATTGAAGAACCTGAAATTAGGATTGCCTGCGGGATTGAACTGATTCACACTTATTCCTTGATTCATGATGACCTGCCTGCCATGGATAACGATGACTATCGGCGCGGTAAGCTGACTAGCCACAAAAAATGGGGCGAGGCTGAGGCAATTTTAGCTGGGGATGCGCTCTTGCCGATGGGAATTCAATGGATTGCGGAAGGCGGTAAGTCGGCGAAATTGGTAGATTTAATTACCAAAGCAGTTGGCCCTAATGGGATGGTTGGCGGTCAATATTTGGATATTGATTCAACTAACAATGCTAGTGTTGCGGGTGATGCCAAGTTTATCAATAAGATGGAATGGCTGAAGACCGGTTGCTTAATTCAGGCTAGCGTTGAGATGGCTGCAGTTTATGCAGGAGCTAGTGATATTGAACAGGTAAAATTAGTCGATTTTGCCAAAATTTTTGGTCGTTCATACCAAATCTATGACGACTTGGTTGATGTCGTTGAAACTAGTGCAGAAGCTGGTAAGGCAACCCACAAAGATCAAGCTGAAGGTAAAAACAATACTTTGACTTTATTGGGAATTGACCAAAGCCGCAAAGAATTAACTGATTTGATCAAGCAGGCACAAGATGATTTGCATGGGCTCAAAGGCGAAGTACTTGCTGGCTTCTTAGATCTTTATCAAAAGGTGTTATAAATGGCAAAACAAAGAGCAGATATTTTATTAGCAGAACAAGGAATTTTTCATTCTCGTTCAGCTGCCCAAAGAGCGATTATGGCGGGGCTGGTTTCTGATCACAATCATCAACGAATTGATAAGAGCGGGACTAAGTTCCCTGAAGGGGAAAAGTTTTACGTGAAAGATGATGGTAAGAAATATGTTTCCCGTGGTGGCTTTAAACTGGAAAAAGCATTGAAGGTTTTTAACATTGATTTGACAGATAAAATTTGTTTGGATATTGGTGCATCAACCGGTGGATTTACCGATGTTGCTTTGCAAAATGGTGCTAAGATGGTTTACGCTTTGGATGTTGGTTATAATCAGTTAGCTTGGCAGTTGCGGGACGATCCACGTGTAGTGGTGATGGAAAAGCAGAATTTCCGCTATTCGAAGCCGGAAGATTTTGATCAAGGACTGCCAGATTTTGCAATGACCGATGTGTCCTTTATCTCGTTAGATTTGATCATGGCGCCGATGTATGCAATTTTGAAGAATCAATGTGATGCGGTTTGTTTGATTAAACCACAATTTGAAGCTGGCCCTGAGAATGTCGGTAAACACGGTATTGTTCATGATCATGAAGTGCACAAGGCGGTAATCGAGCACACCATGCAAAAGGCATTGGAGATCGGCTTCAATGTTTTAGGCGTTGATTATTCACCAATTAAAGGTGGCAAAGGCAATATTGAATTCTTGATTCATTTACAAAAAGACGAAGCAAATGGTGGCCGCAACTTATGGCAAAGGAGCCCAGCTGAAGTGGTTGAGCGCGCCGTAAGTGGTCTATAGGAGTGAAGCTATGCTAGTTGAGCTAGATATCAAAAACTTTGCAATTATTAAAAGCTTAAAGGTTCGTTTTCAAGAAAAAATGACGGTAATCATCGGTGAAACTGGTGCTGGTAAGTCAATTATTATTGATGCTGTTTCATTACTGATGGGTGGTCGCGGTCAAAAAGAAATGATTCGTTCGGGTGAGTCCAAGGCGATTATTACTGGCTTGTTTGAATTGGATGATCAAAAAGAAAAGATCGCGGAATTGTGTGATCAATATGGTTTGCCGCACGATGACGATCAGCTGGTGATTAGTCGTGAATTAGCTGTCAAGGGCAGAAATGTAGTCCGGATTAACGGGCAATTGACGACGATTAATGTTTTGCGCGAGATTGGTAGCTATTTGGTTGATATTCACGGCCAGCATGATCAGCAAATTTTGATGGATCAGGACCGGCAGATTGACCTAGTTGATAATTATGCCCCTGCTTCTTTTAAGGCGGATTTAGCCACTTATCAAACTGATTATGCTCAATGGCAAAAGCTAACCAGTCAATTGCGGCACCTGCGTCAAGATGCCCAAGAATTAGCTCAGAAGCAAGATATTCTGCAGTTTCAGAATAATGAATTGGAAGCAGCCGACCTTGAGGATCCACAAGAAGATGAGAAACTTGAGGAAGAATATAACGAACTAAATAATTATCAAAAAATTGCGGATACGGCGAATTACTTCATGCAATTGTATGATGACGATGAGCATGGAATTGCGACTTTATTGGGGGATGCCCAGAATGCCGCAACTGATTTAACTGAATTTGGTTCCAAGTTCAAGGATTTTGCCAAAACAGTTGATGATGGTGTTTACGCTTTAAATGATGCTCGTAGTGAATTGTCTAACTTGATGGATGCGATGGACTTCGATGAGGAACGTTTCCAATATGTAACTAATCGGTTAGATACTCTAAATTCATTGAAGAAAAAATATGGTCCGACCTTGGCTGATGTGTTTGCTTTTTATGAGAAAGTACAAAAAGAACTCAGTCAGTTTGAGACTGGTGGTCTTGATGAAGAAAAGCTGCAGGCAGAGGTAGCCAAGATTGAAGAAAAATTGACTAAAGAAGCACGTAGCTTGCACTTGATTCGCGAGAAAGTTGCCCATTCACTAGAAGAGCAAATCAAGCAAGAACTGGCTGATCTTTATATGGAAAAAGCGCGTTTTTCTATTAACTTTGATGAGACGAAGACCTTTACTGACAAAGGGACTGACGCTATCGTCTTCTTGATTGCGCCTAACCCAGGTGAAGACTTGATGCCGTTAGTTAAAATTGTTTCTGGTGGTGAACAATCAAGATTGATCTTAGCTTTGAAGGCAATCTTCAGCCGAGTTGAACCAGTGGGTACCATGATTTTTGACGAAATTGATACGGGAGTTTCTGGCCGAGTATCGGCTGCTATCGGGAAAAAGATGCACTCAATCGGTCGCAACAAGCAGGTAATTGCAATTACGCACTCACCGCAAGTGGCTGCCGCGGGTGATCAACGCTACTTGGTAGCTAAGCAAGTAAAAGATGGTTCAACCTTTACTCAAATAGGCCCACTTAGCAAGGAAGAAACCATTACAGCGATTGCACAGATGATGGCTGGACAAGATGTAACCGATGCAGCAAAGAAGAATGCTGCAGATTTGATTAAGAGTATTAAAGATGACTAGTATTAGTAAATTTTGGCGTGATTTTTGTGTAGAACATCAAGTAAGTCCTACAGCATTAGAAGGTGCTTTTGCTTTTGGAGCTAATAGCCGGGATGCAGATATTCTTAGTGATTTGGTCAAAAGTGGAATTAAGACGGCAACGACTAGCCTGTATTCTGCGCAAGAAGATGTACCGGTTGTAGGGATGTACGCAATTGTTTTAAATGGACGAAATGAACCAGTTTGTGTGATTCAAAATAAGACTGTTGAGATTATGCCATTTAAAAATGTCTCAGCTGAGCATGCCTATTTAGAAGGCGAGGGCGATCGCTCATATGAATCTTGGCGTAAAGTACACGAGAAATTTTTTGCGCGCGAATGTCAAGAACTGGGACGAGAGTTCACAGATGAAACTGAAGTAGTGTGTGAGACATTCGAGAAAATAATTTAGTAAAGGAGCAGACGATTTTGTCTGTTTTTTTGTATGCAAAGAGAAAACTTGAAAAAGAAACAATTTTAGTGCAAACTAGATATATTACAAGTTAAGAGGAGTTCAGCATGGCAGATAAAGGTTTATTACTTGTGCTTTCTGGTCCTTCCGGCGTTGGTAAAGGAACTGTTAAAAGCGCGATTGTTGAAAACAAAGTCTTTCCATTTGAATATTCAGTTTCAATGACTACGCGTCAACCGCGACCAGGTGAGGTTAATGGCCAAGATTATTTTTTTGTTAGTGAAGATCGCTTTCAAGAGGCTATTAAAAATGGTGAGTTGTTAGAATATAATAAATATGTCGGTCACTATTATGGTACACCTCTTGCACCAGTGAAGAAGATGCTTCATGATGGCAAAGATGTTTTACTTGAGATTGATGTTAATGGGGCACAAAAAGTACGTGAAAAGATGCCCGATGGCGTGTTTATCTTTTTAACCCCACCAGATCTACATACGTTACATTTGCGTTTGGAACACCGTGGCACCGAGTCAGAAGATGTAATTCGTGGTCGAATTAAGCAAGCGCGCAATGAAATTTTGGAGATGGAAGACTATGATTATGCAGTAGTTAATGATACAGTAGCTAATGCAGTTGATCATATTAAAGCGATCGTCGATGCAGAACATGTCAGTGTTAAACGTGTAATTGATGACTATCGTAAGATGGTCAAGGAGGATTAATTATTATGAGAATTACTTACCCATCAATTGATAAATTATTGTCACGTGTTGATTCACGCTATTCATTATCTGTTCTTGCCGCTAAGAGAGCACATGAACTTGAAGCTGGTGATCCACCAACTTTGGAACATTTTAAGTGTGATAAGGCTGTTGGTAAGGCACTTGAAGAAATTGCTGCTGGTAAAGTTACTGTTGACCCAGCTCATGCCGAGGTTAACCTCGAAGATTAATTTATTGACCTTCATCCTTTGGGGTGAAGGTCTTTTTTACAGGTGATTAAATGATTGCTCAGGTTATTGTTGATGTAGCTGCACGGCAAACAGACCGTATTTTTGAATATCATATTCCAACAGAATTAGAAAAGGATATTGCGATTGGATCAAGAGTAGTTGTTCCGTTTGGTCCTCGTAAAGTGCAAGGTTTTGTGGTGGGGATCACTGATCAAAGTGAATTTAAAGGTAAACTTAAGGATTTGCTAGTTGTGGTAGATGAGATGCCACCGCTTACGCCAGAGTTGGTAAAGTTATCTGCTGATTTAGCAAAAAATATTTTTTCTTACCGAATTAAAATTTTACAAGCGATGCTACCTTGGGTAATGCGAGCAAATTATCGTAAATTGCTAGTGCCAGCTAATGATAGAGCTGCCAAAATGCCGCTGTTTCAGGGTGATCCAATTGATTTAAATAAAATTACGGATCTGGCGGAGATTAAGCAATTCCGCAAATTATTGCAAGATGATCAAGCAAAGATTGAGTATGTGGTAGAAAATCGAGCCAAGAAGAAAAAAGAAAATCAATATGAACTAGCATTAAAAAAAGAGGAATATCCCAAAATTTACAATACTTTACGTCAAAATGCGGTAAAGCAAAAAAAGTTATTGATGGATATCATTGATAATGCAGCGGATTATCCCAAAAGCCAAAGCCAGCTAGAAAAACAGCTTGGATTGACGGCGGCGAGTTTGAATTCTGCGATTACCAAAGGTTGGTTGAATAAAAAAAGTGTTGAGGTTTATCGCGATCCGTTATCCGGATTTGATGACGGAGAACATAAAACAGCGGTTACCTTAAATGGTGAGCAGCAAGGTGCTTTGAACCAGATCACCCAGGCAATTGAACAGCGCCAGGCTGAGACTTTTTTGTTGGAAGGGATTACTGGTAGCGGGAAGACTGAAGTATATTTACACGCTATTAGCAAGGCTCTTAAACAGGGGCGAAATGCATTAATGCTGGTGCCAGAAATTTCCTTGACGCCGCAAATGGTTCGTCAGGTTAAGGCACGTTTTGGTCAAGAGGTAGCCGTTTTACATAGTGCCCTATCTGAGGGAGAAAAATATGATGAGTGGCGCCGAATTCGTCGTGGCGAGACTAAGGTGGTCGTTGGCGCTCGGAGTGCAGTTTTTGCTCCACTAGATAATATTGGTTTAATCGTGATCGATGAGGAACATGAGTCTTCATATAAGCAAGAAACCGATCCACGTTATAATGCACGTGATGTGGCTATTTGGCGTAGTAAATTTCACAATTGTCCGTTGGTTTTAGGAAGTGCAACACCATCGTTGAGTAGCCGTGCACGCGCCCAAAAAAATGTCTATCATCTTTTACGGTTAACTGAAAGGGCTAATCAAAAGAAATTGCCTAAAGTTAATTTGATTGATCTAAAGCACGTGCAGTTTGCTGGTGGTCAATTTGATTTATCTGTTGAGCTAGTAGATGCAATAAAAAAGCGTTTGTCAAAAAAAGAGCAGGTTATTTTAATGCTCAATCGACGTGGTTTTGCTAATTTTATGCTTTGCCGTGAATGTGGTTTTGTATTAAAATGTCCTAACTGTGATGTTTCTTTAAATTTGCATAAGGATACTAATAGTATGCAATGTCACTATTGTGGTCATACTGAGCCAGTGCCCACACGTTGTCCTAATTGCCAAAGCTCGCAAATTCGTTTTTTAGGTGCAGGTACACAGAAGGTACAAGAAGAATTAGAAGAGCTTCTGCCTGGTGCACGAATCTTGCGGATGGACGTTGATACAACTAGAAGAAAGGGTAGCTATAAGAAAATTCTAGATGCCTTTGGTGCTCATGAAGCTGATATTTTGTTAGGTACGCAAATGATTGCTAAAGGATTAGATTTCCCTAATGTAACTTTAGTTGGAGTAATCAATGCCGATACAGGATTATGGCTTTCTGACTATAATGCTTCTGAAAAGACTTTTGAATTATTAACTCAGGTAGCTGGCCGTGCAGGTCGTGCTGATAAGGAAGGAGAAGTCTTAATTCAAACTTATAATCCAGAGCATTATGCTATTCAACTAGCTCAAACTCAGGACTACGAACGATTTTATGGCTATGAGATGAATATGCGGCATGCTGGTAACTATCCACCATATTTTTATACCGTGCTGATTTCCATTGCTGCTAAAAAAGAACAGAATGCAGCTCGTGAGGCTTTTAGGATTAAGAGGTATTTGAATGAGCACTTGCATGAGCCAACGATTATTTTGGGACCAACGCCAAGTGCAATTTCTCGTGTAAAAAATCAATATTATTATCAAATACTGGTAAAATATAAAAAAGAACCAAATTTAAATGAATTATTACACCATGTTCAAGATTCCGCACAGGAAGCTAAGAAATATGGTTTAAGTATTTTTATTGATAATGAACCAGAGAGAATTATGTAAGGGGATGCTTTAATGACATCAATAATATTTATGGGAACACCGGAATTTTCAGTTCCAGTACTTGAAGGGTTAATTGATGAAGGCTATGAGATTAAAGCCGTGGTCACTCAACCTGATAAAAAGGTAGGACGTAAGCAGAAAATTACTAAGTCACCAGCCAAGATCGCAGCAGAAAAGCATGATTTGCCAATCTTTCAACCGGTTAAGTTGTCTGGATCAGACGAAATGCAGAAATTAATTGATATGCATGCAGATTTGATTGTAACTGCAGCATATGGGCAATTTTTACCAACTAAGTTTTTGAATTCGGTTAAAATTGCGGCAGTTAATGTTCACGGCTCACTTTTGCCTAAATACCGTGGCGGTGCACCAATTCAATATTCACTAATTAACGGTGATAAAGAAACTGGAATTACCATTATGGAAATGGTTAAGAAGATGGATGCTGGTGATATTTATGCTCAAGAAGCAATTAAGATTGAGCCTGATGATAACGCTGGCACTTTATTTAGTAAATTATCAATTGTTGGGCGGGACTTATTGCTTAAGACTTTACCAGCAATTATTGATGGCTCAATTAAAAAGGTTCCACAGGATCCAGAAAAGGTCGTCTTTTCACCTAACATCACTAAAGAACAAGAAAAGCTTAATGTTGATATGACAGCAGAAGAGGCCAACGATATGATTCGTGCTTTGAATCCAGATCCTGGTGCTTATTTGATGATTGAAGGCAAACGTTTCAAGATCTGGAAGGCAGAAGTTGCATCTGATTCATCAAGTTTAAATGCCGGCTCTGTTGTTGCTAACAAAGGACGTTTTGCCATTAGTTTTGCTGATAATTCAGTACTTAACTTACTTGAAGTTCAACCAAGTGGCAAAAAGAGAATGGACATCAAGAGCTTTTTAAATGGTCAAGGTAGTAAGTTTGTCCCAGGTGAAGAAATTGTCGATCGATAAGAGTGCACGTGCAGTCAGCTTGGAGACATTGATCAAGGTCTTAGATCAAGGCTCCTATTCTAATATTAGTTTGAATAACAGCTTAAAGCACTCTAACTTGTCAATTGCAGACCAAAATTTAGCTACTAATATTGTTTATGGCACGATTCAGTATCGATTGTTTTTAGAATATCAGTTAAAAGGCTTAGTTAGGACAAAACTGACCGAAAAATATATTAAGCCATTATTGTTAATGTCACTTTACCAGTTGATTTTTTTGAATAAAGTGCCTGATCGTGCTGTACTTGATGAGGCTAATAAACTTGCTAAGCAATATGGCAAGCGACATTCAGCTGGCTTTCGGTTGGTAAATGGGATTTTGCGTTCGTTTACTAGGCGCGGGGTGATTTTACCAGCTGAAAATAATCCAGTTAAATATTTAAGTGTCAAAGAGAGCGTACCTGAATGGTTAGTTCAATATTTAATTGATAACTGGGGCCTAGACAAGGCAAAATCAGTTTTAAACAGTATTAATGAGCCAGCTAAAAACAGTGTACGTATTTCAAAATTGGCAGATAAAGAGCAAGTTTTTGCCCAGTTAGAGCGGGATAACTATCAACCACAATGGTCTAAGTTATCAAGCGATGATGTGATTTTGAGTCACGGTGGCATTAGCGAAAGTGATTTGTTTGAAGAAGGCAAGTTAACAATTCAAGATGAGGCTGCCAGTTTAGTCGTAGAAGCTTTTGACTTCGATCAAGATGAGCATGTGCTTGATGCTTGTTCTGCTCCTGGTGGGAAAACCGTGCAAATTGCCGAAAGCATTGTTAATGGTGATGTGACTGCCTTAGATATTCATGATAAAAAATTACGTTTAGTACGAGATAATGCCCAGAGAATGCACGTTGCAAATAAGGTAAAGACTAAGGCATGTGATGCACGTAAGGCTACAGAGATTTTTGCGGCGGGTGAATTTACAAAAATTTTAGTCGATGCCCCTTGTTCTGGGCTTGGATTATTGCGTCGTAAGCCCGAAATTCGCTATACTAAGAGACAACAGGACTTACAAAATTTACAAAAAATTCAATTGGCAATCTTAACTGCAGTAAGTTCACTCTTAAAAAAGAATGGCGAGTTGGTTTATTCAACTTGCTCAATTTCAATGGAAGAAAATGAAGAGGTAGTTAAGAAGTTTTTGCAAGCACATCCTGACTTTGAACTAGTTCCATTTAAGTTAACTAAACTTGAATCAAAGACAGGGATGTTGAAAATAATGCCTGATCTAGATGGCAATGATGGATTTTTCATTGCTAAATTTAAGTTACGAGGTTAGATTTTTGATTGAAACAGCATACGCTTCGAGTATTGGTAAGGTACGGAAAAGCAATCAAGATTTTGTAAAAGTTTTTAAAAATCAAAAGGGAATTGTCTTAGCAATTGTCTGTGATGGTATGGGCGGCCATCAAGGTGGTGACGTTGCTTCAACAATGGCAGTCACCCATTTAGGACATAATTTTAGTATGACTGACTTTGCAGATGCTAATCTTGCTCATAAATGGCTTGATGTGCAATTAAATTCTGAAAATGAAACAATTTTAAAGACTGCTGATAAGTTTCCTGACTTAAATGGAATGGGGACAACGATTGTATTGGCGTTTGCATTTGATAAAAATGCCTTAATTGCTCATTTAGGTGATTCTCGGGCTTATAGTTATTCTGAAGGTAAATTTGTCCAATTAACTGAAGATCATTCTTTGGTTAACGAATTAGTTAAGATGGGTCAGATTACTAAAGAACAAGCTAAACACCATCCCCAGAAAAATATTATTACGCAAGCATTAGGCGTCTCAAGTACGATTGATCCTGAATTTGATGAGATCAAGATGGGGGGAAACGACATTATTTTGCTCTGTACTGATGGCCTAACCAATTCACTTAGCGATCCACAAATCCAACAAATTTTGGCAACTAAGGAGCTTAGCTTAAGAGAACGTTGTAATAAATTGATTAGTGAGGCCAATCGATTAGGTGGTGGTGATAATATTACTGTCTGCTTAATTTGGAACAAGGAGGACGAGAGCAGTGATCGATAAAGGTTATCTGCTTGGGGAACGTTACCGCATCATCGATACCTTAGGTGAAGGCGGAATGGCCAATGTCTATCTAGCGGAAGATATTATCCTGCAACGTAAGGTGGCAGTTAAAATTTTACGCCTTGATTTGCAGAATGAACCGCAAACCCAAGCTCGTTTTCAAAGAGAGGCATTAGCTACAAGTGAATTAAGTCATCCTAATATTGTTTCTGTACTTGATGTAGGTACCGATCATGGTTTGCCATACATGGTAATGGAGTATGTTGATGGTCCTAATCTAAAAGAATATATTCAAAAAAATTCACCTTTGGATTTAAATGAAATTATTCGAATTATGGATCAGATATTGAGTGCAGTTGCATTAGCTCATAAGCACAATGTTATTCATCGTGATCTAAAACCACAGAATATTTTGATGGATAAGCGCGGCAATATTAAAATAGCTGATTTCGGAATTGCCGTTGCTTTGAATCAAAGCTCGATTACACAAACTAATTCAGTAATGGGTTCAGTTCATTATATGTCTCCTGAGCAAACGCGTGGCGGAATGGTTACTAAACAATCTGACATCTATTCCTTGGGAATAATTTTATATGAATTGATCACAGGAACTGTTCCGTTTAACGGTGATACACCAGTGGCAATTGCACTGAAGCATGCGCAAGAACCAATTCCTTCAATTCGCAAGAAAGATTCAAGTGTACCACAAGCGCTGGAAAATGTTGTTTTAAAGGCAACCGCGAAAGATCCACGAGATAGATATGCTACAGCTCAGGAAATGAAAGCAGATTTGGATAGTAGCTTGGATCCTGAACGGGCAGATGAACCGGTTTTTGTACCATATCATGGTAATAACGATGATAAAACAATTGTATTGCCCGGATTTAAGCCACAAAAGGAAGAAAAAGAAGTGGTGGAGCCAGCAAAAACCGAATCAGTAGAATCAAGCAAGCCAGTAAAGAAAAAGACTTTTTTACAGAATGTCAAAAGTCACAAATGGTGGTGGCTGATCTCAATTATTGCCGCGGGTTTAATCATTTTTATGATGATTTTCGCTTTAAGTGGTACTGGAAATAAACGACAGGATGTTAATATTCCTGATGTAACTAATATTGCAGAAAAAGCAGCTGAGAGTAAACTTGAAGCAGCAGGCTTACAGGTTGGAAAAATTATTAGGCGACAATCAGATGATATAAAAAAAGGCCGGGTTATTGCGACAAAACCAACTGCAGGCAATAGTCTAGAGCGGGGAAAGAGCGTTGATTTAATTGTTTCCAGCGGTTCTAGCATGGTTAAAGTTCCTGATATGGTTGGGAAGAACTATGCCGAAGCGGCAGAAAAATTAGAAAATATGGGCTTTGATGTAGTTAGAGAGGACCAATATTCTAATAAAGTTGACGAAAATCAAGTTATTTCTCAAAGCATTGCTGCAGGTGTAGAGGTTAAGCCGACGCAGACTACAATTACGTTGATAGTTTCACGTGGCAAGCAGGCTAGATCACATTCAAATATGGTTACCTTGAAAGACTTAAGTAATTATTCTTTGAAGAGTGCTCAAGACTATGCCAAAGAACATGGCCTGACTTTACAAATCAATCAAGAATATTCTGATGATGTTGAGAAGGGCTTAATAATTTCGATGGAGCCAGGTCCGGGTACTAAGGTTGAGCGTGGTTCAACTGTTACCATCAAGGTCTCGAAAGGTCCAAAGGAAGACAAGGAAACTACTGTAACTAAGACCTTTACCGTTAACTATGTTGGTGATGATCTTTCTAAGAGTGAGAAGCCTGATAATGATAAAGGAAGCAATAACTCTGAGTCAGAATCCGTTAATGGCAAGGGTGATCATGTCCAGATCTATATTAAGGATGATGATCATTCCTTGAACAATATTTATCGTGACTTGTATATTAAGCATGATATGAGTTTCTCGATTCCATTTAACATTAGAGAAGGTAGTGGACAATTAAAGGTTGTTCGCAATGGCGATACAGTTTTGAATGAAAAGGTGACTAAATAAATGAAACTAGCGCAAGGAACCGTCGTTGGTTTGATTGCTGGTTATTATGATGTAGAAACCGCTGCGGGTATCGTGAGAACGCGTGCTCGCGGCGTTTTTCGTCAAAAAAAGCAAAAACCGGCAGTTGGCGATCATGTGGAAATTCAGATAGATGATAAAGGAATGAGCTATCTGGTGAAAATCTTGCCGCGGATTAATCGAATTGGGCGACCAGCAGTTGCTAATGTAAGTCATGTTTTGTTAGTAATTTCTGCAGTAGAACCGGATTTTTCTGTAGAGCTGTTAGATCGTTTTTTGACTTTCTTTTCTTGGCAAAAAGTTGGTGTAACAATTTACTTGTCTAAAGCAGATTTGCTATCAGAAGCAAAGTTAAACACAATCAAGCAAGCTTTAGCATATTATCAAAAAATAGGTTATCTTGTTTTCACTGATTATCATGAAATGCAAATTCAGATTCCTAAAATGATCGAAAAAAATCAAATTTGGACTTTAGCAGGACAGTCAGGTGCTGGTAAGTCAACTTTGCTTAACCATTTAAAAAAAGATGCTAATCAAGCGACTGGTGCGATATCAACTAGCTTGAATCGTGGGAAACATACTACTAGAAAGGTCGAACTTTTTAAGTTAGGCGCGGGCTTTTTAGCAGATACGCCAGGTTTTTCGTCAATTGATTTGACACCAATCAAGTTGAATGAGTTATGTAATTACTTTGTTGAGTTTAAAAAGGCAAGTATTCACTGTAAGTTCCGCGGATGTCAGCATTTGCAGGAGCCAGGCTGTGAAGTAAAGAAGTTACTTGAAGCCGGAGAAATTCTGGAAAGTAGATATGAAGATTATTTGGCTATGCGGACTGAGATTAGTGAAGGTCGCATACCGGAATATTTAAAATAGAGGTAATAGCTGATGATGATTGCACCCTCAATTTTGAACGCAAATAATATTGATCTTAAAAATGATATTGAAAATGCAGTCCAGGCCGGAATTAGCCGTTTTCATATTGATATTATGGATGGACATTTTGTGCCTAATTTATCTTTTGGACCGCAACTAATCAAAGATTTCAAGCGTGAATTTCCGATGACAGATGCTGAAATTCACTTAATGAGTGATGCCCCAGATAAGTTGGTACCAGCTTTTGTTAGTGCAGGAGCAGATTTGGTCGAACTACACTATGAAGCAATGGACAAGCCTAAGTTATATTATTGGTTCGATTATTTAGCTTCTAATGGCGTTGATGCTGCTTTGGCAATTAGTCCAGATACACCAGTTGAAGTGGTTGAACCGTATTTGCCATTACTGAAACAAGTATTAGTAATGACGGTCAAGCCGGGATTTGGTGGACAGAGTTTTCTTCCTGAATCAGTTAGTCGAATTAAGTCAGTTAGAGAGATTGTCGGCTCTGATTTTGATATTGAGGTCGACGGCGGTATTAATGATCAGACTATTAAATTAGCTGAAAATGCTGGCGCTAATATATTTGTTGTTGGTTCATACTTGTATGAAAATGGTGATGTTGGCAGTCAAGTACATAAATTAGAAAAGATTATTAAGTAATGAAAGCATATGCATTGTTGGGCGGTCCAACTGAATTGTGGCCTGAAGATATTGAAGAAAAGCTGGCTCAAGCTGATTTAGTTATTGGGGTTGATCGTGGTGCCTTGTTTTTAGAAGAACTGGGAATAATACCTGATGTGGCAGTAGGTGACTTTGATTCTTTACACGAAAATGACTTAAGCCAAATAGAAAGTAATGTTCAAGACATTCGCTATTCTAATCCTGTCAAGGATTGGACTGATTCTGAGCTAATGTTGCAGATTGCTTTTGAAGATTATCATGTGGATGAATTAGTGATTTTTGGTGCTACAGGTGGAAGATTGGATCATTTTTTGATCAATCTATTAATGTTGCTAAATCCTGAAATGAGATTATATGCGAAAAAAGTAACGTTGATTGACCAACAAAATCTAATTTGCTTTTTTAATGCAGGCACGCATGTTGTTCAAAAAAGAAAAAATTATTCTTATATTGGTTTTGCAGCTTTAACAGCAATCGAAGATTTTAATATTATTGGTGCAAGATATGAGTTGAAGCACTATTCTGGGAACTATCCTCGTGTTTTTTCATCAAATGAATTTTTGCCTAATAGTAATGAATTCAGGATTAGCTTGCAAAATGGTATGATTGCAGCAATTTATTCTAAAGATATTAATCGTTTTCATGATTTATAGGTTAAAATAGAACTATAGAAAAGAAACAAGGGAATTCAAATGAAATATATTGACTTTGAAAAAGATATTGCTGGTTTCGAAAACGGTCGCTACGAAGCAAGACTTGACCGTGCAAAATAAAATGTAGAAGACTACATGCATAAGAACCACGTTCACATTTTTGATAAAAAGAAGAAGGAAGTAGCTACTATCAATGGCTTAGTTAGAAATGTAACTTATCAAGATTTGGGCTTGCCAACTAAGTTGGGTGAAATGATTACTGAGTATGCATACACGCCAATTGATGAAAGAATGGCCGACGAAATTCCTGATGACGATAAGCATCACAATATTATGAAGTAAAGTAAAACGGTAAGAAGACAAAATAAAATGGTCTTCTTACCGTTTTTTATATAAATCATTAAAATAAGTAAAAAAATAAGCTTGCAAGATCAGTGATCTAACAAGCTCTTGGTCTATTAGGCACGAGTAACTTTACCAGACTTTAAAGCCTTGGTTGAAACCCATACGCGCTTTGGCTTACCGTCAACAAGAATGCGAACTTTTTGAAGGTTTGGCTTCCAAGCACGACGAGTTGAGTTCAATGAGTGTGAACGTTTGTTACCGAATGTAGTCTTCTTACCTGTTACGTAATCTTTTGCCATTTGCTAAACCTCCTTTATTTGTGATGTCATACTTAATTAGATTATCATATGTTTTCGCGCAATTCAATACTAAAAGGATTTTTTCAGGTGTATTTTAATTATTGATTATGTCGTTACTATGATAAAATAATAAACGTATATATAGATAATAAGACGGAGGACGAAACATGGCTGTTAAGATCAAGACAAAAGATGGTTTGATTGATATTTCAAACGGTGTAATCGCAACTGTTGTTGGTGGCGCAGCTACGTCTAACTATGGCGTTGTAGGTATGGCATCAAAGAATGCCATTCGCGATGGATTTGACGGGATTCTTAATCGTGCCAATTATAAGCGCGGTGTTGTTGTCAAGTCAGAAGATAACGAAATTACGGTTGATGTGTACATTATTGTTGGTTATGGTTTGAAGATTTCTGAAGTAAGTAAGAATGTTCAAGATAGTGTTAAGTTCAATTTGAAGAATCAATTAGGAATAGACACTAAGGCCGTTAATGTCATTGTACAAAGCGTTAAGGTACTTGACGAATAACACAAGCGGAGGTTTTAAATAGTGGTTTTAAATGAGATAGATAGTAAGCAATTTAGAGATATGGTACGTGTTGCCACTCATCGAATTGGTAAAAATGCGGAGTTTGTTAACTCTTTGAATGTTTTCCCAGTTCCTGATGGTGATACTGGTACTAATATGAACTTAACCATTGAAAGTGGTGCTAAGGCTGTTTCGGAAAATCCAAGTACTAGTGTTAGTGATTTAACTGAAAGCTTGGCTAAAGGTATGCTAATGGGTGCCCGTGGTAACAGTGGGGTTATCACTTCACAATTATTCCGTGGCTTTTACAAGGCTACCCAAGGGATGAAGACCTTAACTGCACAGGAATTAGCAAATGCTTTTTCAAATGGTGTTGCTACTGCTTATAAGGCTGTAATGAAGCCAGTTGAAGGTACTATTCTTACTGTAGCTCGTGTTGCTGCACAAGCCGGTGCTACTAAGGCCAATGACACCGACGATGTAACTGAAGTAATGAAAGCTGTAGTTGAAGGTGCTAAGAAGGCTCTTAAGTCAACTCCAGATTTATTGCCTGTTTTGAAGCAAGTTGGTGTAGTTGACTCAGGTGGTCAAGGCCTTTTGTTTATCTATGAAGGCTTTTTGGAAGGCTTAATGGGTGAAAACTTTGCAGATCAATATCAACCTGACGAAAATGAAATGGATGAAATGATCAATGCAATGCACCACCAATCTTCAGTTCAAAGCCAATTGGCTACTCAAGATATTAAAAATGGTTACTGTACTGAAATCATGGTTGATCTTGATGCCGATGTGCCAAATAAAAAGAAGTTTGATTTGGAAGAATTTAGAAAGCACTTGTCTGGCTTGGGCGATTCATTATTAGCTGTTTCTGATGGTGAAATTGCTAAGGTTCACGTTCATACTGAACACCCTGGTGATGTTTTCCAATACGGTAGTCAGTTTGGTCAATTAGGCAAGATCAAGATTGATAACATGAGAATCCAACACGAAAGCATCGTTGACCAAGATGAAGAACAACAAGAAGCAGTTGATTTTGCAGTGATCGCAGTTGCTTCAGGTAACGGTATTCGTAAGTTGTTTGAAAGTGAAGGGGTAAACCGTATTATCTCGGGTGGGCAAACGATGAACCCATCAACTCAAGACTTTATTGATGCAATCAAGAAGTCTGGTGCGAAGAAAGCTATTGTCTTGCCAAACAACGGTAATATTGTTATGGCTGCTAAGCAGGCTGCTGAAGTTAGTGATATTCCGGTTGGTATTGTACCAACTAAGACTATTTCTCAGGGTTTAACCGCAATGCTTTCATTCAATCCAGATGCATCTGTTGATGAAAATGTGGAAGCTATGACAGAGGACTTAGATACGGTTGTTTCAGGTGAAGTTACTCAAGCTACCCGTGATACTGAAATCGATGAAGTAGAAATTCATAAGAATGACTACTTGGGAATTGTTGATGGCAAGATTAAGGTTGACAATGCTGATTTAATTAAGACTACTGTTGATATGATTGAAAAGATGCTGGATGAAGATTCAGAAATTATCACAATTATGTTTGGCCGTGATGCTAGTGAAGAGAAAGCACAAGAAGTAGTTGAACAACTTGAAGCCAAACATGATGATCTTGAATTTGAAATTCATGATGGTGGTCAACCTGTATATCACTTCTTAGTATCAGTTGAATAACAATGATTGATAATGCATTATTTGCTCCTGTCACAGACTTAAAGGGTGTAGGGACAAAGACTACAGCTGCATTAGGAAGCTTAGGCATCTATAGTATTTATGATTTGCTTTTTTACTTTCCTTTTCGTTATGACGAATTACAAACATTACCGTTAGATCAAATCATGGATGGTCAAAAAGTAATGCTAAAGGGAATAGTAGCCACTGAAGCGTTTGTTAGTCGTTTTGGCTATAAGAAAACGCGCTTAAGTTTCAAGATGAGAATTGACCATGATGTGATCATGGTCAATTTTTTTAATCAGCCGTGGTTAAAAAATAAAATTGAGATCGGACAAGAAGTAGCTATTTATGGTAAATACAATGTTGCCCGGCAAAGTTTAACGGCCTTTAAATTCGTAGCAGCCAAAGAAAATGATAGTGGTATGGCGCCGATTTATCCGGTTAATCGACATGTTAAGCAAAAAAAATTAGTAGATCTAATTAATGTGGCTATTGACGATTTTATTGATCAAGTGCAGGATATTGTTCCGGAAAAGTTGCGGCAAGAATATCGTCTTTTAAAAGACCAAGTAATTATTGAAAAAATGCACCACCCTAAGAATAGTCATGAGGCTGAACTAGCTAAGAGAAGTGCGATTTTTCGTGAGTTTTTTATTTTTGAATTACAATTAGCTTTATTGACCCGTAATGATGGTAAACAAATGGGTTATGCAAAGAAATACGATCTGACAGAAATTGCTCAATTAACTAAATCTCTGCCATTTGAATTATCAGATGATCAAAAGCATGTGGTTAATGAAATCTTTGCTGATATGCATTCTGATGGTCAAATGCGGCGACTTTTGCAGGGTGATGTTGGTTCTGGAAAAACTGTTGTAGCCGTTTATGCGATTTTTGCAGCCATTACAGCTGGCTATCAGGCGGCTTTGATGGTGCCAACAGAAATTCTGGCAACTCAGCATTTCAAAAAAATCGATGAATTGTTGCGTCCTTTAGGTGTGCGAGTAGCTCTTTTAACAGGCAATACAAAAACACTGGAGCGGCGTGAGATCTACCGTGAATTAACTGATGGCACGATTAATGTGGTAATTGGCACTCATGCTTTAATTCAAGATAGTGTTATCTTTAAAAAATTAGGTCTAGTCATTATTGATGAGCAGCACCGCTTTGGTGTAGGTCAAAGGCAAGCTTTGATTAATAAAGGCGATCAACCAGATATTTTGGCAATGACCGCTACGCCAATCCCGCGGACGCTGGCTTTGACAGTTTATGGTGATATGACAGTTTCTGAAATACATCATTTACCAGCCGGAAGAAAGCCAATTATTTCCACATGGAAAACAAGTAGTCAAATGAAGGAAGTCTATCGACAAATGCAAGAGCAGCTAAATCAAGGCTTTCAGATTTACGCTGTGACACCATTGATTACCGAGTCAGAGACGTTAGACTTAAAAAATGCAGAAGAATTGCATGAAAAATTAAGCCATGATTTTCCTAATCACAAGGTAGTCCTGCTTCATGGTCAAATGCCAGGTGCGCAAAAAGATGAGATTATGACTGCATTTGCAGCTGGTGAGATCGATATTTTAGTAACTACCAGTGTGATTGAAGTTGGAGTTGATGTGGCTAATGCCAATATGATGGTGATTTATAATGCTGATCGTTTTGGCTTAAGTCAATTGCACCAACTGCGTGGTCGAATTGGTCGAGGACAAACACAAAGTTATTGTGTCTTTCTAGCTGATCCTAAGACCGATTCAGGTAAAGCAAGAATGAAAATTATTGCGTCGACCAATGACGGCTTCAAATTAGCTGAAGAAGATTTAAAGATGCGCGGTGAAGGTGATTTGTTTGGTAAGGCTCAGTCAGGATTGCCAGAATTTCGTGTGGGTGATGTAGTAAATAACTACAATACATTGGTCGTTGCGCAAAAAGAAGCACGAGCTTTGGTTGCGGCTGATCCTGATTTATCAGATCCAGGACATAAGGCACTTAAGCAAGTGCTAGAATATAAGCAATTAGAGCAAAACAGAATTTAGAAAAGATTGTGGTGAATATATGAGAACAATTGCAATTGATGCGATGGGTGGCGAAAATGCCCCAGATGCAATCGTTAAGGCGGTTTTACAAGCTAAAACTGGAATGCCTGAGACTAAATTTTTATTATTTGGTGATAAAGAAGCATTAAGAAAACTAATCCCTGAAGATCAAATTAATGATCAATTAGGAGTTGTACCTACAACAGAAGTTATTGCTGATGAAGATGAACCAGTTAAGGCAATCAGAAAAAAGAAAGACTCTTCAATGGTTGTGGCAGCTAACTTCGTTAAGGAAGGAAAAGCTGATGCGTTGCTTTCCTTAGGCAATACTGGTGCATTGCTTGCTTGTGGAATTTTTATTATTGGTCGAATCAAGGGGATTGTTCGTCCAGGTTTGATGCCTACTTTACCTGTTCAAAATAGTGACGATGGCTTCAATATGGTTGATGTTGGTGCTAATGCTAAGAGTAAGCCAGAATATCTTTTACAATGGGCCGAAATGGCTTCGTACTATGCTGAGAAGATTCGCGGCATTAAAAATCCGCGAGTAATGCTCTTAAATAATGGAGCTGAAAGCGACAAGGGTGATGATGTTCACCAAAAGGCCTATGAATTGCTTAAAGAAAGTAATTTGAATTTCTTAGGTAATATTGAAGGTAATGAATTGCTATTAGGCAAGGCAGATGTGGTAGTAACCGATGGCTTTACCGGAAACGCTGTACTTAAGAACATTGAAGGAACCTCTAGCGTCTTGCTTCATTTATTAAAAGATAGTTTATTAAATGGCGGTGTAATGACCAAGTTAGGTGCCTTAATGGTGAAGGGCTCGTTATCAAGCTTAAAATCTAAATTTGATACGGCTAAATATGGCGGTGCAGTTTTACTAGGCGTTAATGCACCGGTAGTTAAAACCCACGGTAGATCAAATGAACGTCCAATTTATTTCACTCTTAAGCAAGTAGATAAAATGGTTAAAGAAAAACTTGTTGCAGATTTTAGAGACGAATTCGCTGAAAAATAGTACAATGTTTTATTAAAAAGGAGAAGTTTTATGTCAGAAGAAGAAATTTTTAATAAAATCAGAGACATGATCGCTGATAATTTTGATGTTGATAAAGACAAGATTACTGAAGACACTAATTTTATGGACGATTTAGATGCTGATTCAATTGATTTGGTTGAATTTATCTTGCAGCTAGAAGATGAATTTGGCGCAGAAATTCCTGATGATGAAGCTGAAAAAATTAAAACAATTGGCGATGCTGTTTCATATATTAAGTCTCATCAAGGATAATTTTCTAAAAAAAGCCGTGTCGTGATTTGCATACGACCGGCTTTGTGTTTATAATTAGAAAATAAATAGAAAAGATTAAATGCTTTTAATAAAAAAGCTCGAGATGGAGGAATGACCTTTGGAGAAGCAGAGTGATCTTTTATTAGATATTCAACACCTGCATACGGCATACCGTTTGCAAGGGAAATTCTATGATGCGGCAGACGATGTTAATCTGACTCTGAAGCGCGACGAGATTTTAGCCATCGTTGGTGAATCTGGTTGTGGTAAGAGTACAATTGCCTCAAGTATCATTGGATTGTACGACCATAAAAATACTAAAGTAACAGGGGACATTCTTTACAATGAATTAAACCTAGTTGGCTTGAATGAATCACTTTTCAATAAGATTCGTGGGGACAAGATCGGAATGATCTTCCAGGACCCGTTAGCCAGCTTGAACCCATTGATGCGTGTTGGTGACCAAGTTGCTGAAACTCTTTATTACCACACTGATATGGACGAAAAGGCACGTCACGCACGTGTCATTGAATTGTTTAATCAAGTAGGAATGCCAAAGCCTGAAGAAATGTACGAAATGTACCCACATGAGTTGTCTGGTGGGCTTCGTCAGCGTGTTGTAATTGCGATGGCGATTGCATGTAAGCCTGAAGTTATTATTGCCGATGAACCAACAACAGCTTTGGATGTTACTATTCAAGCTCAAATTTTGGATTTGCTTGAAGATATTCAAAAACAATCTCACTCAGGGATTATTTTGATCACTCACGACTTAGGTGTTGTAGCAGAAACTGCTGATGAAGTTGCAGTCATGTATGCTGGTCAAATTGTTGAAAAATCTGATGTAAAGACAATTTTTGAAAACCCACTTCATCCATATACTCGATCATTACTTGACTCAATGCCTCAATCAGACGATACGGATGAAGATCTTCATGTAATTCACGGTACTGTGCCATCTTTGAAGAATATGCCACGTACTGGTGATAGATTTGCTGCAAGAATTCCTTGGATTCCTGCTAGCGCACATGAAGAAGAACCTAAGGTGCATGAAGTTGCGCCAGGTCACTGGGTAAGATGTACTTGCTGGAAGTCATTCCACTTTGAGGATGAAAAGACAGCAAGTGGGGAGTAGTTTATGGCAAAAGAAATTATTCAAATCAAAGATTTAAAGGTCTATTACCCAATTCGCTCTGGATTTTGGAACAGAATTACTGATTATGTCCGTGCCGTTGATGGGATTAATTTTTCAATTGGTGAAGGTGAAACTTACGGTTTAATCGGTGAATCCGGTTCTGGTAAATCTACTACCGGTAAGGCGATTGTTGGGGTTGAAAAAGTTACAAGTGGTCAAATCATGTATAAGGGTTTGGACGTAACTAAGGCAAGCAACCGTAAGAAGCTTGATTATAATAAAGATGTTCAAATGATCTTCCAGGATTCAATGTCAAGTTTGAACCCAAGAAAGAGAATTGAAGATATCATTGCAGAGCCAATTAGAAATTTTGAAAACTTAACGACTGATCAAGAACGTGATCGTGTACAAGAATTGCTAGATATTGTAGGGATGCCTAGTGATGCAATCTACAAGTACCCACATGAATTCTCAGGTGGTCAGCGTCAGAGAATCGGTGTTGCTCGTGCCGTTGCTACTAACCCTAAGTTAATTGTTGCGGATGAACCAACGTCTGCTTTGGACTTGTCAGTTCAAGCACAGGTTTTGAACTTCATGAAGCACATTCAACAACAATACAACATTGCTTACTTGTTCATTTCACACGACTTGGGTGTTGTTAAGCACATGTCAGAAAACTTGGCAATCATGCACCGTGGTCGTTTGGTTGAATTAGGTAGCCGTGAAGAAATCTACAAGCACCCAATTCACATCTATACTAAGCGTTTGCTTTCTGCTATTCCTAAGGTTGACGTAGAACACCGTGAAGAACACAAGAAGCACCGTGAAGAAGTTGAAAAGGAATTCCAAGAAAATCAAAGCAAGTGGTACGACAAGGATGGTCGTGTATATCCATTACAACAAGTAGCACCTAAGCACTGGGTAGCTTTGCCAAAAGATATGGCCCACGAAGCTAAACTTGAAGAATTAGAAGAAAAGGAGAGTGATTAAGCATGTGGAAAACGATTTTACGGCGTTTGTTAATCATGATCCCTCAATTGATTATCTTGAGTTTGCTGGTCTTCCTTTTGGCTAAAATGATGCCTGGTGACCCATTCAGTGGATCAATTAACCCTAACACCGACCCTAAACAAATTGAAGCCTTAAAACGGGCTGCAGGTCTGTTTGATCCATGGTACGTGCAATACTTTAGATGGGTGGGCAACTTGTTCCATGGTGATCTTGGTACAAGTTATATCCAGCACGTTCCTGTAACTTCATTGATTGCCGACCGTGCAAATAACACCTTCTGGTTATCACTTTTAACTACTATTTTGACTTATAGTATTGCTATCCCTCTTGGTATTACTTCAGGTCGTCACCAAGACGAATGGCAAGATACTAGTGTTAGAATTTTTAACTACATCACCTTGGCTACCCCAGGATTCGTATTCTACATCTTAGGTTTGTGGCTCTTCGGTTTCACCTTGGGTTGGTTCCCAATTTCTGGTTCTGTTTCAGCTAGTGCCTCTGGTTTCTGGGGCGTACTTGGCAGTAGAATCTATCACATGATTTTGCCAGCAATTCTGTATGCCTTGATTACTACTACTGGTACTGTTCAGTACTTAAGAACTGGGATTGTTGATAACAAGGTTGAAGACTACGTAAGAACCGCTCGTAGTAAGGGTGTGCCTGAAAATGTCGTCTTCAACAAGCATATTTTACGTAACTCATTATTGCCAATCGCTGCCTTCCTTGGTAACACTATTACCGGTTTGCTTAGTGGTTCAATGATCATTGAAAGTGTCTTTAGTTACCCTGGTATGGGTAAGTTGTTCCTTGACTCAATTGGTCAACGTGACTACACTACTTTGACTGCTTTGATTTTGATCTTTGGTATCTTGACTCTAATTGGTAACTTATTGTCAGATATCATCATGAGTATCATTGACCCACGTATTAGAATTCAATAGGGAGGAGAGAAAAAATGGCTGATAAGAAAGAAAAAGCTACAAAGAAAGCTACTAAAGAAGACGCAAAGCAAAAGGCTACTCTCCCACCTTCTGGATTCAAGGTGGTTATGCACGAAATTGTGCGTTCAAAGTCTGCTTTAACAGCTTTGATTATCATTATTGTAATTTTACTGTTCACTTTTGGTGGTTCATTATTCTTAAACCGTGCTCAAGTAACTGAAATGAACATTGCCGATTCATATTATGGTTGGGGTGAAGCAGGCCACCTGTTAGGTACTGATGATGGTGGTCGTGACATTCTGAAGCTGCTCATCATGGGTGGACGTAACTCAATCATGATTGGTATTTCAGTTACTGCAATTACTGAAATTGTTGGTTTGGTAGTTGGTTTGGTTTCAGGTTACTTTGGTGGAGCAATTGACTCAGTTATCATGAGAATAGTTGACTTTATCCAGATTTTGCCACAAATGCCAATTATTATTGTTTTGACTACTGTTATTCCTAACTACAATGCCGTAACTTTGGTATTCTTGATTGCGATGTTTGGTTGGACGGTCACGGCACGTTACTTCCGTTCGTTCGTCCTATCGCAGCGTGGTCGTGACTATGTTTTGGCATCTAAGACTTCAGGTTCATCTAACTTTAAGATTATGTTCCGTGAAGTTTTGCCAAACATTACTTCAATGATTATCATTGACGTTGTTTTGAGTATTGCTGGTAACATTGGTATTGAAACTAGTTTGTCATTCTTGAACTATGGTTTACCAAGTACTACGCCATCACTTGGTACTTTGATTGGTTTTGCCAATGACCCAGTTAACGTTATTAACCGTCCATGGTTGTGGTTGCCTGCTACTATCTTGCTTTTGGTAATTTCCTTAAGTATTAACTATGTTGGTCAAGCTCTGCAACGTGCTGGTGACGCAAGACAGCGTGAAAACTAATAAAGTAATAATTAAATTAAAACAGCTCTATCGCTTAGTAGAGCTGTTTTTTGTTTATATAACTAAAATCTTATTTAAAGTAAATAAAATAAATATTAAAAATTATTTCATAAAACTATTGCATTTCTAATTTATGGTGGTATTATTTAATCATCAACTTGATTCAAATAACTATTGAAAAAGAATTGTATCCTAGATGGGGGAAACAAGTATGAAATTATCAAGAGTATTGGGTTCAGTAGGAGTCGTTTCTGCGGCAGCGTTAGCTTTAGTTGCTTGTGGTAAGAGTAGCAATAACAATGCTGGCGCAAAGGATGCCAAGAAGTTTAAGGAAACTACTCCAGTTAAGGCAGTCAAAAAGGGCGGCACTTTATCATATGCTGAAGAAACTGATACACCTTTTACAGGTATTTTTAACAATGAATTATCAACTTCTGCTATTGACACAGATGTAGCACAGTTTGGTAATGAATCATTATTTGATACTGATGACAGTTACAAGATTAATAGCAAGGGACCTGCAACTTTTAAGTTGGACCGTAAAGCTAAGACTATCACTATTGAAGTTAAAAAAGGTGTTAAGTGGTCAGATGGTAAGCAGGTTACTGCAAAAGATGTAGAGTATGAATATGAAGTTATGGCTAACAAGGGCACAAAGTCTCAACGTTATACTGCTTCACTTCAAAACATTGTTGGTGTAACTGAATATCATGATGGCAAAGCTAAGACTATTTCAGGTATTGATATGCCAGATGGAGCAAATGGACGTAAAGTTGTAATTCACTTCAAAGAAATGAAACCAGGTATGCTTCAATCAGGTAACGGTTACTTCCTTGAAACTGCAAGTCCATACCATCAATTAAAGAGGATTCCATTTAATAAACTGGAATCTTCTGATGCTGTTCGTAAGAATCCATTGTTCTTTGGCCCTTACAAGATTAGCAAGATTGTTCGTGGTCAATCAATTACTTGGGTACCTAACAAATACTACTGGAGAGGTAAGCCAAATCTTGATAAAATTACTGTTTCAGTAATTAATTCAAATTCTGCTTCTCAAGCAATTAAGAGTCATAAGTTTGATATTGCACAAGTTGTTAACTCACAATGGCAACAAGTTAAGAATACTAAGAAAGTCAACTTTGTAGCTAAGGTTCCACTTCAATATGGTTACATGGGCTTTAAGGTTGGTAAATGGGAAAATGGCAAGAACGTCATGAATCCTAAGGCCAAGATGAACAATAAGTCACTTCGTCAAGCTATGGCTTACGCTATGAACATCGATGCTGTTACTAAGCGTTACACTCAAGGTCTGAGCTTCAGAATTCCAACTTTAATCCCAGAACAATTTGGGCAATACTTTGATAAGAATGTTAAGGGCTACTCATACAACCTTAAGAAGGCAAACCAATTGCTTGATAAGGCTGGTTATAAGAAGAAAGGTACTTACAGAGTACAACCAAATGGTAAGCCTTTAACTATTCACCTTGCAGCTATGACTGGTAGTTCAACTCAAGAACCAATCATTAGAAACTACATCCAACAATGGAAGAAGATTGGCTTGAACGTTAAGTTGACTGGTGGTCGTTTGATCGAATTCAACTCATTCTACGATAAGGTTCAGAATGATTCTAAAGATGTTGATGTATTTATGGCAGCATGGTCACTTTCAAGTGAACCATCACCAAATGACCTTTACAACGAGAAGGCTCCATTCAACTTTACTCGTTTTGTAACCAAGAAGAATAGTCAACTTCTTGAAGAAATGGACTCACAAAAAGCATTTAATACTAAATATAGAGTTGATAAATTCCATGAGTGGCAAAAGTACATGAATGATGAAGCTTATGTTGTTCCAACTACAAATGCATACAGCATCCAAGCAGTTAACAGTAAGATTACAGGCTTCTCACTTAAGCCATCAGATGCCAACTCATTATGGTACAAGGTTGGTTACGCTAAGTAATTCATTGATCATTAGTAAAATTAAAACTCCAAAATTCTAAACATAAACAAATTCCTTATTATTAAATTCTAATAACTAACTTAATAGAAAAGACAGGTATCTTAATCCGAGTACCTGTCTTTTTCATGCTATTGTTATATTTTTATAAGAGTGATAAACTGAATAAGTCAACTTGCTTCAAGTAATGGAGGAATTTTACTAATGAAAAAGGCAAAACTTTTTGCTGGTATTACACTGTTATCAAGTGTAGCTCTTACCTTAGCTGCCTGTGGTAAGTCAGAATCTCATTCTGATGAATCAAAGACTGCTTCTAAGTTTAAGGAAGCTGTTCCTACTAAGGCTACTAAGAATGGCGGCACTGTTAAGGTAGCTGTTGAAACTGATACCCCATTTACTGGTATCTTCAACGACGAACTTTCAACTTCAGCAACTGATACTGAAGTTATGCAATATGGTGCAGAATCACTTTTTGGTACTGATGATCACTATGTTTTCAATGATAAAGGTGCTGCAACAATTAAGGTTGACCAAAAAGCTAAGACCGTAACTGTTGAAATTAAGAAGGGTGTTAAGTGGTCAGATGGTAAGCAAGTTACTGCCAAGGACTATGAATACGCTTATGAAATTATTGCTAACAAAGACACTAAGTCACAACGTTACACTTCAAGTTTAGCTGATTTGGAAGGCTTACAAGAATACCATGAAGGTAAGTCAAAGACTATCTCAGGCTTTGAAATGCCAGATGGTGAAAACGGCCGTAAAGCAGTTCTTCACTTTAAGACGATGAAACCTGGTATGAATACTTCAGGTAATGGTTACATTTGGGAAGCTGCTGCTCCTTACCACTACTTGAAAGATGTTAAATTCAAGGACTTAATGTCAAGTGATAAGATCCGTAAGAAGCCATTGTTCTTTGGTGCTTACAAGTTGCAAAAGGTTGTTCGTGGTCAATCAGTAACTTGGGTTCCTAACGAATACTACTACAAGGGTAAGCCAAAGCTTTCAAAGATTACTGCTACAGTAATTAACCCTAACTCAGTTGCTCAAAGTATTAAGTCCAGAAAATTTGACGTTACTCAAGTAATCAACTCACAATGGAAGAACATCAAGGATACTAAGGGCGTTAACTTTATCGCTAAAATTCCACTACAATACTCATACTTAGGCTTTAAGGTTGGTAAGTGGGATGCCAAGAAGGGCGAAAACGTAATGGACAAGAATTCTAAGATGAATAACAAGGCCTTACGTCAAGCTATTGGTTATGGTATGAACGTTAACCAAGTTTACAAGCGCTACTCATTCGGTTTATCATTCAGAATTCCAACTTTAATTCCTAAGCAATTCGGTGATTACTTCGACAAGAACATCAAGGGTTACACTTACAATATCAAGAAGGGTAACGAAATCTTGGACAAGGCTGGCTACAAGAAGAAGGGTACTTACCGTGTACAACCTAACGGCAAGCCTTTAACTATTCATCTTGCAGCCATGACCGGTAGCTCAACTGCCGAGCCAATCGTTCAAAACTACATCCAACAATGGAAGAAGATGGGCTTGAACGTTAAGTTAACTAGTGGTCGTTTAATCGAATTCAATTCATTCTACGACAAGGTTCAAAACGATGATCCATCAGTAGATATGTTTATTGGTGCATGGTCATTATCAAGTGAACCATCACCTAATGACTTGTATAGCGAAAAGGCTCCAATGAACTACTCACGTTTCGTAACTCCTGAAAACACCAAGTTACTTGACGAAATGGATTCACAGAAGGCCTTCAACCACAAGTACAGAGTTGAAAAATTCCATGAATGGCAAAAGTACATGTTTGATGAAGCTTACGTAATTCCTATAGCTAATAGTTACTCAATTACTGCCGTTAACAAGAAGCTTACTGGTTACTCACTTAAGCCATCGGATTCAATGGGTAATGGTTTCCCTAACTGGTACAATGTTGCTTACGCTAAGTAAAGCAATTATTTAAAATTACAAAAGACTGTTTCTAAATTTTAGAAGCGGTCTTTTTTCTGTGACCCGAAAACTGGTATAATTTATAGGTATAAAAAGGGGCATTTTTATGGTAAGTACAAAGTTTTTAAAAAAATTAAAAGACGATTATAATATCGAATTTAACAATGAAAAGCTATTAGAAGAAGCATTTACGCATTCTTCATATTCAAATGAACATCCCAATGATGGAATTCGCGATTATGAAAAACTCGAATTTCTTGGTGATGCTGTGCTAGAATTAGCCGTTTCGAATTATGTTTATCTTCATTATCCTAAGTTGAATGAAGGTGAATTAACTCGTTTGAGATCTAATATTGTCCGAACTGAAGGATTTTCAGAATTCGCCATTGAATGTGGTTTTCAAGATGAGATTCACTTGGGCAATGGTGAAGAAAAAGCTGGAGCACGACACCGCAAAACTTTACTGGAAGACGTGTTTGAAGCTTTCAATGGGGCACTTTTCCTTGATCAAGGGATGCCAGCAGTTGAACATTTTTTGCATTTAACAGTTTATCCATTGATTGATAAGGGTGAATTCGATGATTCACGCGATTATAAGACAGACTTGCAGGAAGTATTGCAGCAAGATGGTCCTGTGAATATCGAATACACCGTTATTAGTGAATCTCAATTACCTTCACACTTTGTTGTTGAACTAAAAATTAACGGAAAAGTTGAATCAAAAGGTGAGGGTCACAATAAGAAAGCAGCTGAACAACAAGCTGCTAAGGTCGCTTTACAAAAATTAGAAAAATAAGGGGATGAAAAAGTGCCATTAACAGAATTAGTGCTCGATGGTTTTAAATCATTCGCTGATAAGACAACTATTCATTTTGATGATGGAATTACTGGAATCGTTGGTCCTAATGGTTCGGGGAAAAGTAACATTACTGAAGCCGTACGTTGGGTAATGGGTGAATCCAGTGCTAAGTCACTACGTGGAACGAATATGAAGGATGTCATCTTTGCCGGTAGTCAATTTCGCAAGCCGCTCAATAAGGCGGAAGTTACTTTAGTTTTTGATAATAAAGAGCGTGAGTTGGCTTTTGATTCAGATCAGGTCTCAATTACTAGAAGATTTCTGCGATCAGGTGACAGTGAATTTTTAATTAATAATCAGCAAGTGCGGATGCGAGATGTGCGGACACTCTTTCTTGATTCTGGAATTTCACCTAATAGCCTAGCAATTATTTCTCAGGGTCGAGTTGATCAGATCTTAAATTCTCGTCCTGAACAAAGAAGAGTAATCTTTGAAGAAGCTGCTGGTGTTTTGCATTTTAAACAACAAAAAGAAGCTGCCAAGGCGCAAATGGAGAAAACCAAGGATAATTTAATTAGAATCAATGACTTGGTTAAAGAACTTGAAGGTCGATTGGAGCCGCTGCATGAGCAAAGTTCGCTGGCTAAAGAATATCAATTTCAAAAGAAGGGACTAGATCAGAAATTAAAAAGTCTATTAGCTTTTGAAATTGAGGATTTAAACCGGCAAAAAGAAGAAGTCCAAAAAGCAGCAGATAGGAACCAAATCCTGTTAACAAAACTGGATAATGAAGTAAAAGGTTCGCAAAGTGCTGTTTCTGAAAAACGGGCAGAATATCAAAAAATTCAAAATGAGCGAGAGCAAACGCAGAGTGAATTATTAAAGCTAAGTGACCAATTATCACAGATCAATACTAACTTGCAGGTCGCACAGCAATCACAACAGTTTAATAATTCAACTAGGGTAGAAACTCAACGTCAAGTTGAAGAATTGAAAAATAGCTTGGTTAAGCTAAAGGATGAATTGTCTGAACTGCAGCGGAATAAAAAGCAACTTAAGCAGGAGCAAGATGCTTTACAAGAGAAGCATGATCAATTGACTGGTGAATTGCACGATGATCCAGAAGAATTGAGTAAGCGACTAGAAGATTGTCGTAACGACTATATTCAACTTTTACAAGATCAGGCTACAACTAATAATCAGATTGTTAATCTGAATACTGAATTAAAACGTAGTCAGGCAGACACTACATATCAAAATAGTGATGTAAGCAAGCAGCTAACCGATGCTCGGACTGAACTGGAAAAGCTGAGAACTGAAGGCAAGCAGCTGACAGTTAAGCGGCAAAAGGAAAAAGAAAAATTTGCGCAAGTTAATGATCAAAATAATGATTTAACTAAACAGATTAATCAGATTCGGCAAGCCGTTAACGCAGAGCGCAGTCAATTAGAGAAAGTTGAAGCACGACATGAAGCTTTAGTAAATATTCAAAAGCGGCATGAGGGTTATTACTGCGGTGTACGTAATGTTTTGAATCATCTATCTGATTTCCCTGGTGTGATCGGGGCTGTGGGTGAATTGATTACATTTCCAGTTGAGCTAGAAGCTGCAATGACGACAGCTCTTGGCGGTGGCGTACAGGATTTGATTACTGAAAGCAGAGTTAGTGCTAGGGATGCAATTAATCAATTAAAGCGTAGTCGTAGTGGACGAGCTACTTTTTTACCATTAGATGGCTTGCGTCAATATACTATTCCACAGTCAACTATCACTACTTTGCAATCTTTTAGTGGCTTTAAGGGCGTAGCAAGTGATTTAGTTGAAAGTAAAGCCGATCAAGATATTACTGCTGCGATTAATTATTTGCTGGGTAGTGTGATTATCGTTGATACGATTGATAGTGCAATGTCAATTTCACGTCGAGTTAACCGCTATCGGATTGTTAGCTTAGATGGCGATGTGATTTCCCCAGGTGGTTCGATGACTGGTGGTCAAAGAAACCAACGTAATAATTCACCACTGCAGACGGCAACTGAAATTAATCAGTTAGAGAAGCAATTACAGACTTTACGACAAAATTTGGCTGAAGATCAAGAACGGTTAGATGAGCTAGTTACTCAAGGTGAAAAAGTTGCGGCTAAATTGCAACAACTGCGTGATACTTTGCAGGAGACTAATCAAGCGATTAATGAAGCTGCTATTTCTTTCCAAAATCAAGAAAAGGAAGTAAAGCGGCTAACCGATGCTAATAGTTTATATAAATCTCGAGTAAAAGAACAACAAGATCGGATTGCTGCTTTAAAGAAAGAAATCACTCAGGCTAATGATCAGCAGGAACAATTGGCTAAGCAAAATGAAGTACAAAAGGGCAAAATGAATGACTTGCAAGAAAAGATTAAGAACTTCAATAGCTTAAGTCAACGTGTACAAGAGGAATTATCAAAGCTTGATCCTCAAATTGCAGTTTATACTAATAAGTTGGAAAACTTAGCTAGTCAGGAAAAAGAAAAAAATAGTCAGATCACTAATAATCAGAAGCAAACTGATAGCTTAGAGCAGAAATTAACTGAATTAAGTCAAAATGGTGAATTATCAGTTAAAAAGAATTCTGATTTACAAACACAAAAAGCTGAAATTAAGCAAAAGAATGAAACTCTGCAAAAGAAGCTGAATGAACTTAGTGCGCAATTAGGACAAGTTGATGCGCAGATTAATCAACTTGACCAAGTTGCCAGTCGTAATTATGATTTACGCAAAGATGCAGCAATTGAACAAGAAGATTACTCAGTAAAGATTGCGAAGTTTAATTCCGCAATTGATCAGCGCTTGTCAACTTTGAGTGAAGAGTATGCCTTAACGTTTGAAGCTGCTTTAGAGCAAGCAGAAGGCGAAAATACTGAAGAAAAGCGCAATGAACTGGCTAAAAGCGTGAAGTTGCATCGCATGTCAATTGAAGATATTGGCCAAGTAAATCTTGATTCTATTCAAGAATATGAAGATGTGAAAAAGCGCTATGACTTTTTGAATGGTCAGCAAAATGACCTGTTAAAAGCTCGTGATGACCTTGAAAAGTCAATGAACGAGTTAGATGAAGAAGTTAAGACGCGCTTCAAGAGTACCTTTAATCAAGTAGCATCTAGCTTTAAGAGTATTTTTCCAGTTGTCTTTGGTGGCGGTAAAGCTAGATTGGAACTCACTGAGCCTAATAATTTGCTAGAAACTGGAATTGAGATTATCGCACAGCCGCCTGGCAAAAAGCAGCAACGTTTAAGTCTGCTTTCTGGTGGTGAACGCGCGTTAACCGCAATTACTTTGTTGTTTGCCATGTTGCAGGTTAATCCGGTACCATTTTGTGTACTTGATGAAGTAGAAGCTGCCCTGGATGATGCAAACGTTACTCGTTTTGCGCAATTTTTGCTTAAATACGATATGAAAACCCAATTCATCGTGATCACGCATAGACGAGGGACGATGCGGCAGGCTGACCAACTATATGGTGTGGTTATGCAAGAATCTGGCGTTTCGCAAGTATTGTCGGTATCATTAAAAGAAATGAAGAATAAAAATGAGGTGAAATAGTTGGGTTTATTTGATCGAATAAAAAAATCACTCTTTGGTAAAAAAGACGAAGAGGATGAAAACAAAAAAGAAGAAAAACAGACTGAGCAAGAAAATGAAGCTAAGCCTGAATCAGAAGATAATGATCAAGAATCTGAAAAAGTAGTTGATGAAGCTAAATCGAAAACTGAAACTACTGATGAAGAAGAACAAACAGTAGAAGCACAAGAATACTCTGAGGTAGAAGCTGAATCTGGTGATGAAGAAAAAGCAGTAGATTTAGATTCTAAACAACAGCCTGAAGAAGTTAAAGTAGAAAAGACTACTGAGACTGAAACAGAAGAACAAGTTGAAGAAACTGAAGTTTCTGATGAGGAGCCAACAGAATCACAAGAACAGCTTTATGAAAAGGGGCTAGAAAAGACTAACAAGGGATTTGGTGCAAGACTTAACGCCTTTTTTGCCAAGTTTAGAACAGTTGATGAAGATTTCTTCGATGATCTAGAAGACTTATTAATTGAATCTGACGTTGGCTATGAAACTGCTGAACAATTAACTGATGAATTGCGTGAAGAGGCTAAATTGCAAAATGCTAAGTCACGTGATGACTTGAAGCGAGTAATCGTTGAAAAGTTGGTTGACCTTTACGATAAAGGCGGCAATAGCGAAGATGAGCAATTGACGTATAATGCTGAAGCTAAACCTAACGTTTACCTATTTGTTGGTGTTAATGGTGCAGGTAAAACTACTACAATCGGTAAGTTAGCCAAACGTTTTAAGGATGAAGGAAAGTCAGTAATTTTAGCTGCGGCCGATACCTTTAGAGCGGGTGCCGTTGAACAGCTAGTTGAATGGGGAAAACGTGTTGACGTACCCGTAGTTACTGGTAAAGAAAAGGCTGATCCTGCTTCTGTTGTTTATGATGCAACTGAACGGGCAATCAGGGAAAAAGCTGACTATCTTTTAGTCGATACTGCGGGACGCTTACAAAATAAGAAGAATTTAATGGCTGAATTGGAAAAAATTCAAAGAACAATCAAGAAGCTTTTACCAGATCAGCCAACAGAAACCTTGCTTGTGTTAGATGGTTCAACCGGGCAAAATGCGCTTTTGCAAGCCAAAGACTTTGACAAGACCACCAAATTAACTGGGCTTGTTTTAACTAAGTTGGACGGCTCATCTAAGGGTGGTGTAGTTCTAGCTATCCGTAACGAAATGAATTTGCCGGTTAAATTGGTTGGCTTAGGCGAAAGAGCTGAAGACTTAGCTGATTTTGATGCTGCAAATTATGCGATCGGTCTTTTCCACGGCTTGGTCTAGTGATAAAGTTAGAGATGTAAATATAGTTTTATAAGGAGAATTTTATGAAAGAATATAGTGCTTGTACTACTATCTTAGTTGGTAAAAATGCCTCGATTGATGGCACCACTATGATTGCCCGTAATGATGACACTTTTCGTCCAATTACCCCACAAAAGTTCATTATTGAGCCAGCCCGTCATGGTGAAAAGAAACATATTAAGTCATGGTTAAACAAGTTTGAAATGGACTTGCCAGAAGATGCGCAACGTGTACCAGCTGTTCCTAATGTTGATTACAAGCATCGTGGCTACTACGATGAAAGTGGAATTAACCAAGAAAACGTTGCAATGTCATGTACTGAATCAACTTATGGTAATGAGAGAACTTTAGCATTTGATCCACTTGTTAAAGATGGATTAGATGAAGACTGCATGCAGACTTCTGTTTTGCCATACATTCATTCAGCTCGTGATGGTGTACAATATTTAGGTAAGTTAATTGCTAAGTACGGTTCACCAGCTGGTAACTCAGTTTTATTCAGTGATAAAGATGAAATTTGGTACATGGAAATTGTTACAGGTCACCACTGGGTAGCTGAGCGCATTCCAGATGATTGTTACGCTGCAACTGGTAATCGAGTTGCGATTGAACAAGTTGACTTTGATAATCCTGATTACTTCATGTGGAGTGAAGGTATTCAAGAATTTGTTGAAGAACACCATTTGAACCCAGATCATGAAGGCTGGAACTTCCGTCATATTTTTGGTACCTATACTGAACAAGATCGTCACTACAACACCAACCGTCAATGGTATATTCAAAAATTGTTCAATCCCGAAATTGAACAAAACCCACAAGATGGCGATATTCCATTTATTCGTAAGGCAGCTAAGAAGATCACTAAGGAAGATATTCAATTTGCTTTAGGTTCACACTACCAAGATACCCCGTATGATCCATTTGGTAAGGGTACGGATGAAGAAAAACATCGCTACCGTCCAATCGGTTTAAACCGTACGCAAAATGCTCATATTTTGCAAATTAGAAGTGATGTTCCAGCAGATCGTGCGGCTATTATGTGGTTATGTATTGGTGGTCCAACTTTCACTCCATTTGTACCATTCTTTGCTAATATGAATGATACTGATCCTTCATATAACAATACCTCAATGGATTACAATATGAATGATGCATGGTGGTATTACAAGTCATTTGCAGCTATCGTTGAAAGTCATTACCCACAATTTGTTCAGCTTGATACTACTTATTTAACTGAACTTAACCGCTATTTCAGAGGTCGAGTTGAAGAAATTATTGCTGGTGCAGAAGGTAAATCAGGTGATGAGTTAACTGAATATTTGACTAAGGAAAATCAAAAGACTGTTGCCCATACTCGTAAGGAAACTGAAAAGCTTTGGGGTCAAATGATGATTGAATCGATCAACATGTCCAAACTTACTTTCAATATGGATGAAAATCTTTAATAAATTCAAAACAGCTCGAAAAAGGGCTGTTTTTTTATAATATGTGAAATGAAAGGAATATAGACAATGGCAGAAGGTACTATTGGCTCATTTTTTACTAAGATTAACAATGAAGTTGAAAAACAAATGAATAACGATTTAAAAAATTTGGTATTAATGCTAATGAACTGGAAATGCTTATTGAATTAAATCATCATCAGCATGGCAAAACTTTTGAAAAGTTGGCTAAAGAATTGCATGTAACTAATGACAAGGTCAAATCTTTGACAAAAAAATTGGCTGCCAAAGATTTGTGCAAGAAAGTTGAAAAGCACCGTGCAGAAACTGACCAAACTATTACAGGGATGCTCAGTAAAGATGAAACTCTTGGCTTGGTTAATGTACTGAAAAAGATGCTTAAGTCGAGTGAAGACAATAAGTAATGTAAAATAGTAGAACTCCAGAAGTTAATTACTTTTGGAGTTTTTTTATGCAAAAATTATTGACAAATCTTTAATATAATATTACTGTATTAAGTAAATAGAACAGTAATATTATTAGTGAAGGGATAAAAATGTCAGAAATTTTAAGAGTGGATCAAGTAACTAAGACTTATGGTAAAAAAGGTGAGAAGCAATACCAAGCTTTAAAAGAAATTAGCTTTGCCATTGAACAAGGTGAATTCGTTGGCATTATGGGTGCTTCTGGTTCAGGAAAGACAACTTTATTGAATATCTTGTCGACGTTAGATAAGCCAACTAGTGGACATGTTTTAGTCAATAAGCAAGACATTACTGCACTTAAGAACAATCAAATGGCAGATTTTCGCGGAAAAGAAATTGGCTTTATTTTTCAAGATTTCAACTTGCTAGATAATTTGACTAATCGCGAGAATATAGCCTTGCCATTATCGCTTCAAGGAGTGAAGGCAAAGGAGATTGACGGAAAAGCAATGGCGATTGCCAAAAGATTGGGAATAGAATCTATCTTGGACAAATACCCAGCTGAAATTTCTGGTGGTCAAAAACAGCGTGTTGCTTCAGCTCGAGCATTGGTCCATAATCCGGCAATTTTATATGGTGATGAACCTACAGGAGCTTTAGATTCACAATCAGCTACGGAATTATTGAAAACAATGGCAGACTTGAATAAGAATGATCAAGTTTCGATTCTGATGGTAACGCATGATCCTTATTCAGCTTCTTACGCTCAAAGAATTTTGTTCATCAAAGATGGAAAAATCGGCAAAGAAATTAAAAAAGAAAATAAGACCAGAGAAGAATTTTATCAAGATATTATTGCTGAATTAGGTAGACGTTAGAGGGAGGTATAGACGTGCTTTGGAAATTATCACTAACAGGGCTAAAAAGTCGCTTTAAAGATTATGCTGTTTTGTTTTCGGGGCTAACTCTAGCTGCTGCAATCTTTTATATGTTTATGACCATTGCAATTAATCCAGCTTTTCTTAAGGGTTCAATGGCCATTGCCTTTTCAATTACCCAGATGGTCTTTATTTTTGGGATAGCGCTATTAGCTATTATTACCCTAGTCTATATTGTTTACGCAAATAGTTTTTTGCTTAGTATGCGTAAAAAAGATTATGGTACTTATATGATCCTAGGAGCGAGAAATAGTAAAATTGGCCGTTTAATTTTTACAGAGACGGTTGTTATTGGTTTACTCGCTACTGCATTAGGAATTTTAATTGGTATCGGCTTGACTCAAGTTGTTTCTCAGTTATTAATCTCTCAACTGGGTTTGCAGCTGCATAAATTCTTAGGCTTTTATTTACCGGCTATTTTATGGACAGTTGTTTTCTTTGTAGTTTTATTTTTCTTGGCTGCAATTTGGAATCGGCACAAATTGGTAAGTACTAGTGTAATCAAGCTTTTGCATGAGGATCAAAAACCAGTTAAGTTACGTAATAACCGAATCTGGAAAGCAACTGAAGTAATTCTAGGCCTTGCCCTTCTAGCCATTGGCTACTGGGCAATGTGGGATTACCATCAGTTGCAAATTAAATCGGTTGAAATTGGTTTTGTCACTATTTTGGCTGGTTCATATTTTGTATTTGATTCTGTATTTACTACAGTTATCAATGCTTTACGGAAAAATAAAAAGTTTAAATACAGTAAACTGCATTCTTTTACCTTAGGTCAGCTAAAATTTAGGTTAGGTGATTACAATAGAGTTTTAACTGTTATTTCCTTGCTTTTTGCTCTAGCATTAGGTGCGATCACTGTTGGATTAAACTTTAATAATATGACAGAGACTGCTCTTCAGGCAACATATTATGATGCTGTGTTGTATAAAAGGGATGCTAAAGTTAATCAACAACTTAAAAAAGTTGCCGTTAGAAAACAAACGACTTTGAATTATAAGGTCAATGGGAAAAAGAAGTTTCCTGTTCTATATGTTACTGACCAAGAAATTGCTAAGAAAAAAATCAAATTCCAATCTGGTCGAAAGAACGGCGACCAAATGAATTGGAAGACAAAGACGATTACAGTTGCAGGTGTAAAGAATAAAAAACAAGAGATGAATTTCCAACTTGCTAGTTTAACACCTTATTCTGATTATGAGGTTAAAGTTGTAACTCCAGCTGAATATGTGAAGATTCCTGGAAAAAACAAACAAGTAACCTTGCTATTAATCAATAACTTTAGAAGTAATTTTAATAATATTGAAAAATTGCAAAAGATGTCACTTGACCAGACAGTTACTAAGGATGCACAAGGATTTTATGTTTCTCTGAATAATTCTAAATCTGCTCAATATCGCTTAGTAGCAAGCGTTGCGTCAGGTTTTGAATTTATGGGCTTCTTCTTAGGCTTAGCTTTCTTAGCTATGTTAGCTTCAACCTTAATGTTTAAAGTGCTATCAGGAGCAAACAGTGATCGTCCTCGATATGAAATGTTGTGGAAGGTCGGATCAAGACGTAAGTTATTAAAGAGCTCGATTAGAGCGGAGATTGGTACCTTGTTCGCTTTACCGGCTGTCTTGGGTGTGATTGATGTATTATTTGGACTACAATTTTTCAAAGGGATTTTAGCTAATCCATACGATAAAATTTGGATTCCATTTACGATCTTTTTAGTATTGTATTTGCTTTATTACTTAATTACAGTAAAACTCTATGAAGGAATTGTATTGAAAAAATAATGGTACGAAAAAAGATCTGCATTTTGCAGATCTTTTTAACTGTATTTAGATTAATTTTATTTATTTTGCCTATTTAAAATTGAATGACGAACACCATAGCTAAAGTAAATGATTAAGCCTAAAATAAACCAAATACCAGCATAAAGTTTAGCTTGGTAGTCAAGCCCTAAGAAGACAATTAAAGCAGCCATGAAACCTAAAGCAGGTAAAACTGGATAAAATGGCATCTTGAATGAAGGATCATCAATGTCTTTTCCTTCACGTGGACGCAACTTATAAATACCTAAAGAAACAAACATAAAAGCAATTAAAGTACCAGCTGAAACCAATTGTGACAACATGGAGAAGGGGAAAAATGCTCCAAGTAAAATTGCTACGATTGTTAATGTCCATAAAGCATTATTAGGTCGACGATCTGCATTCAACTTGCCCAGCCATTTAGGAAGCATCCCGTCACGGCCAAATGAATAGATCAATCTTGAACCGGCCATACTCATCCCAATCAAAGCAGTGAACATCCCTAAAACAGCAATGGTTTGAACAATGATGGCAACAATTGGATGACCAGCAAACCGTAAGGCTAAACCCACTGGTTCAGCGGAATTAGCATACTTCTGATAAGGCATAATTCCAATTAAAACTAAACTAACTCCGACAAATAAAGTAACAGCAATAGCAAGTGAGCCTAAAATGCCGCGAGGCATAGTTTTTTGTGGATTAATTGCCTCAGCTGAGTTAGCGGCGATTGAATCAAAGCCAATGTAAGATAAGAAAATCATTGAAACACCAGCATAGATTCCTTGCCAGCCACCGAATGGACCGTTAGCAGTCATCTTGTATTTCGGTATAAATGGGGTGAAGTTAACTTTTTTAATTGCAAAAACGCCAACGGCAATAAAGAGTAGAATGGCTAACACCTTTAATACAACTAAGGCATTTTCAACGCGAGCTGCCCTTGAAACACCATGACCAATTAATAAGGCAACTAACAAGATTGAAACTAAAGAAATGATATCAATAATACCACCGTTATTGCCAAAGGCGTTAGATAATGACGCGGGTAGTTTCCAACCTAATGGTGCGATTAGAGCTCTAAAGTTAGCAGAAAGCCCCGAACCGACGAAAGCCAAAGCAATGAAATATTCTGCTAGAAGGGCCCATCCTGCTACCCAACCCCAGAATTCTCCTAAAACTACGTTGATCCATGAATAAGCTGATCCTGCAAATGGCATTGCAGCAGCCATTTCTGCATAGGCAAAAGCCACTAAACCAGCAGCGATTGCTGCTAAAATAAAGGAAATCGCTACTGCAGGGCCGGTATGCTTAGCTGCAACTTCACCAGGTAGAGTGAAAATTGAAGCGGAGACGATTGTTCCAACACCTAGAGCTAAGAAGTCCTTTACTTTTAATGAGCGAACCAGGTGTCCATCTTTATTTTCATAGACGCGTGGATCTTCTTTACTGTTCATTCTCTGCCAAAGATTCACAACGCAACTCCTCCTTATGTTAAAATATATCCATCTAATTATAATTAAAAATACGTTAAAAAATCAATTACTACATATTTGAAATTCCACTTTTTTAGAAATTGTTATCTAAGATAGGTTAATCTAGCACTAGCTTATGACCTTTGTTATACTAAAGACTGGTGAAAATCAATGGATGAACTAACTAAAAACGAGGAGCTAGGCGATTTATATGCCTACTATGGCTCTTTATTAACCCAGGGGCAACAATCTTATTTTGAAGACTATTACTACAATGATTTGTCTCTAGGCGAAATCGCTGCTAATCATCAAGTATCTCGTCAGGCTGTCTATGATAATCTCAAGCGCTCAAGTAAAATTCTTCAGAACTATGAAGAGAAATTGCATATGAAGCGCGACAACAATCAGGTTGAAGATGTTTTGGCAGATACGCTTTTATCTTTAGATAATGGTGATAGTGAAGCTGCTAAAAAAGAAATAACCAATTTATTAAATCAATTGAGGGGAGAATAGCCCATGGCTTTTGAAAATTTAAGTGAAAGAATTCAAAAAGCATTAAAAAATTTAACTGGCAAAGGTAAGGTCTCAGAAGAAGATATTAATAAGGCTAGTCGTGAAATTCGACTTGCTTTGTTAGAAGCCGACGTTAACTTTAAGGTCGTTAAGGACTTTATTAAAACCATTAAGAAAGAAGCCCTTGGCAAGGAAGTTCAGGAAAGTTTAAACCCAGGTCAACAAGTAATTAAGATCGTTAATGAACAGTTAACCAAGATGATGGGTGAAGAAGCAGTTCCTTTAAACAAGTCTAAGCATATTCCAACTATCATTATGATGGTTGGTTTGCAGGGTACTGGTAAGACTACGACTGTGGGTAAATTAGCCTATCATTTGCAAAAGACCGAAAAGGCCCGTCCGCTGTTGATAGCTGGCGATATTTATCGTCCGGCTGCTGTTGATCAATTGAAACAAATTGGTGATCAGTTAAAAGTTCCAGTATATAGTGAAGACGGAGAAAAAGACGTAGCTAAAATTGTTCAAGATGGACTTGCAGAGGCTGAAAAGAACAAGAATGACTATGTTTTGATCGATACAGCTGGTCGTTTAGAAATCGATGAACCTTTAATGGAAGAATTAGAGCGGGTAAAGAAAGTAGCCCATCCTGATAACATTCTTTTAGTCGTTGATGCCATGACTGGTCAGGCGGCAACAGATGTAGCCAAAGGCTTCGACGAACGCCTTGATGTTACGGGCGTGATTTTGACTAAGTTAGATGGTGATACTCGTGGTGGTGCAGCTCTTTCAATTCGTGCGGTAACTGGTAAGCCGATCTTATTTACTGGTCAAGGTGAAAAATTAAGCGATTTAGATGTTTTCCATCCAGATAGAATGGCATCCAGAATTTTAGGTATGGGTGACATGCTTTCCTTAATTGAAAAAGCCCAACAAGATTATGATGCTAAGGAAGCTGAAAAAGTCGCTGAAAAGATGCGGGAAAATACTTTTGACTTCAATGATTTTGTTGATCAATTGCAACAAGTTCAAAAAATGGGGCCTCTTGACCAAATCATGAAGATGATTCCGGGACTAGCTAATAATCCGCAATTAAAGAATCTAAATGTTGATCAAAAGCAAATTGATCATACTGAAGCAATTGTTTATTCAATGACTCCTGAGGAACGAGAAAATCCTGATATGCTTAATCCAAGCCGTCGCCGAAGAATAGCTGCTGGTTCAGGTCGTCCTGTAGTTGAAGTCAATAGGATGATTAAGCAGTTTAAGCAAATGCGCGACATGATGAGTAAAATGTCTAAAGGAAATATGAAGGGCTTGAGCAATTTGCCTGGAATGGATTCGCCAATGGCTAAGATGGCAATGCGCCGAATGAATAAGAATTTCAAGAAAAATAAGAAGAAGCGTTTACGCAAGGTAAAAAGATTCCATTCTTAAAAAATAAACTGTTAAGGAAAAATACTTTACACCTGTTAAGTTTGGTGGTATATTATTAATCGTTAAGTTTTAGGAGGAAATTAATTTATGTCAGTTAAAATTCGTATGCACCGTGCTGGTGCCAAGAGAAAGCCATTTTACAGAATCGTTGTTGCAGACTCACGTATGCCACGTGATGGTCGCTTCATCGAACAAGTTGGTTACTACAACCCAGTTTCACAACCAAAGGAATTGAAGCTTGACGAAGACAAGATCTTTGAATGGTTACAAAAAGGTGCACAACCTTCAGACACTGTTAGATCACTTCTTTCAGGTGCTGGCTTGATGGCTAAGTTGCACGATGCAAAATACAACAAGTAATTTTGCTATTAATTAAGAGCTTGATGCCGTGTGCTTCAAGCTTTTTTTATACCTAAAGGAGAAAAAATGGAATATTACGATGTTGCTCGGATTTTAACTACGCACGGTTTGAATGGTGAAGTTAAAGTTAGTGTAATTACTGATTTCCCTGAAGATCGTTTTGCTATAGGGATGCATTTGGCAATCAAAGGTAAAACTTCTCAAGTTTTAACTGTGGCCAAGAGTAGACCTTTTAAGCAATTTTGGTTAGTTCAATTTGCAGAGATTACTGATATTGATCAAGCTGAAAAATTAAAAGGAAAAATACTAGTTGTTAGTGAAGCCGACCGCGGTGAACTACCTGAAGGCGTTTATTACTATAAGGACATCTTTGACTGTGATGTCATTGATGAAGAATCCGGTAAGCGCTTGGGTAAAATCACTGATATTGAATCGCCTGGTGCTAATGATATTTGGCTAGTCCATGAAGATAATGGTAAAGAGTATTGGATTCCTAATATTGCATCGGTGGTTAAAAAAGTAGATGTAGCTAATAAAAAAGTCTATGTTGAGTTATTGGAGGGCTTACGCGATGAAGATTAATGTATTGACACTTTTTCCTGATATGTTTGCTCCTTTGCAAGTTTCAATGTTGGGACGTGGGCTTGAAGATAAAAAATGGGAGCTTAATTTAGTTAATTTTCGTAATTTCACTACCGATGTACATCATCATGTTGATGATACGCCATATGGTGGTGGCGCTGGGATGGTTTTGCAAATTATGCCGATTAAAAAAGCACTTGACTCGTTACCATCCACAGGTAAGGTAATTATTACTGCGCCACAAGGTAAAACTTTTAATGAAAAAATAGCGCAAAGCTGGGCCAAAGAAGATGAATTAACCTTTATTTGCGGACATTACGAGGGCTTTGATCAGCGGGTTTATGACTTGGCTGACGAAACTGTTTCAATCGGTGATTATGTTTTAACTGGTGGTGAATTGCCAACAATGAGTATGATTGATGCTACAGTAAGACTTTTACCTGGTATTTTGGGCAATGCAGCTAGTCCAGTTGAAGAAAGCTTTTCACATGGGTTGTTAGAATATCCGCAATATACGCGTCCAGCAGATTTTGAAGGGCAAAAGGTGCCAGAGATATTGACTAGTGGCAATCATCAAAAAATTGCACAATGGCGGCATAAAGAGGCTCTTAGAACAACATATTTGCATCGACCTGATTTGCTCAAAGAACGAGTTTTAACAACTGAAGAAAAGAAAATGTTGGCAGATATTAAAGCAGAGCTTGATTAAGCAAGCTCTACTTGATATACTATTCATCGTGGCGTGACCACAATGAATAAGTTTAGGGGTGTTCCGCTGGCGTTGGTACGTTGATGAATGCCGAAGAAGGAGAAAAGTATATTATGGATCCATTAATTCAAGAATTAACTAAAGAACAACTTCGTGACGATATTCCTGCATTCCGTGCAGGTGACACTGTTACTGTTCATGTACGTGTTGTTGAAGGTACTCACGAACGTATTCAGTTGTTCGAAGGCGTTGTAATCAAGAAGAAGGGTACTGGCATCGGTGCTACTTACACAGTTCGTAAGATTGCTTCAGGTGTTGGTGTTGAAAGAACCTTCCCAGTTAACGACCCACGTGTTGCTAAGGTTGAAGTTAAGCGTCATGGTCGTGTACGTCGTGCTAAGCTTTACTACTTACGTGAACGTCACGGCAAGTCAGCAAGAATTGCTGAAGCACGTCGTTAATCATAACGTCAATCATAAAAAGGTCAGTTCCAGTGGAACTGGCTTTTTTTCTACCCAAAAGTTGTATATAAAATGCTATGATGGAGTTATGGAATGAATGAGGTGAAATAAATGAAGTTCAATTGCAAATTTGCACTTGTGGCAGCAACCGTATTGACAGTAGCACCTATATTATCTTTTCCCAATATCACGACTACGGTACAAGCAACGACGAAGAAAGCCCAAGCAGCTAAGAATACAATCCAGGTAAATAAAGCACCAATAATTTATGATCGTGCAGGTAATTATAATTCGAAATATCATCAAAATATCAAAGCTGGTACTCGTTTAAAATATAGTGGCAAGACTTATATTATTCAGCAGCGCTTTGCAGCTGGGATTCCTGTGCCAACTAGTCGAATTATTGGTGGTAAGCTTTACTATTCGATTGGTAAAGGAGGCTATGTTAAAGAAAGCGATGTGTTAACCTGGCTTGGTAACACAAATACGGTCAAGTTACATTTTCGGCACAAGAAAAATTATATTTATGATAAAAATGGTAAAAAATTAGTTAGCTATAATGGTGGCAAGAATTATTTTACTAATAAACAAAAACCAAAAATTGAGGTACCATACTATAATTCGCCTAAGCAATTATTTAATATTGGTAAGGGCGGTTATATTGATGCCAGCCAAGTAACTACTTTGAATGGCAAGGGAACCGTGTTTTTAAATAATAATGCACCTATTTATGATGCAACAGGCAAGCAAGTCAAGAATAAAAATCTAAAACAAGGCACGGTTTTAAACTATTATGGTAAACCTAAGAAAGCGGCTGCTAATACTCAATTTTATTATTATCAAAATAAAACTAAGATGACTTTACCTGCAATTCAACAAGGTGATCATACTTATTTTCAGATTAGTAAAACACAATATATTAATGCGGCAGACGTTGCTTTAGTAGATGGTAAGACGTTGTGGGATAAAGGACCTGTGAGTGTGTCTTTAATAAATGATGCATATGCGTATACTGCCAAATTTAAGCAAAATAAAAAGGTGCTTTATCGTGCTGGCGCTAAACTAACGGTTGATAGAACCAAAATAGAAGGTGAAAAATCACCTCAACTTTATTTACATGTTAAAGGTACCAAAAACTATCTTTATTGGGGTAATGAAAAAGACTATGGCGCATCACCATTAGATTATCGTCACGGTTCAACTAATTTAATATTGCAGACACTGTTGCATAATTAGTCTGTGTGTAATACTTTTAAACTGATATCATAAAGGACTATTATCTTAATAGAAGGTGATAGCCTTTTATTTTAAAAAGATCACAATGATAAAATGGCTGTATAGTAGTAATGATGAAAAAAGATTGTGAAGAAATTCAACCGTGAAACGGTTGTGAAACTAAGACAAAAATCACAAAGCTGGCAGATATCTATTACTAATCTTGATATAAAGGCATTTGTTATTGTGAAGCTATTTTTGTAAAAAATAATATTAAATGTGGAATTAGCGTTAGAACCAATAGTTATCCACATTTGTAAATGTCCCCAGTAAAGTCGAGTAAAACAAAAATTTAAAAGAAGATGGAAAAATGGATTATCCGAAAAAACTGATTGACGAAGTGAAAGAACGATCTAAAGGCATGCAGCTAGAAGGAATTAATTCTGGCTCGGGTCCCCAACATCCTTTATTAATGATTGTCGGTGAAGCTCCTGGTCGAAATGAAATTGTTAATAATATTCCCTTTAGCGGGGATGCGGGTAAGGAATTGGATAAATCATTGAAGCAGATTGGTCTGACACGTGATCAGGTATATATTACATCTGCTGTGAGAAGTCGACCTTTTGCAATCAAAAAGGTTTTTAGCAAGCGTGAAAATAAAGAAGTAATCAAATATCCCAATCGTAAGCCAACCAAAAAAGAGATTCTAGCTCATGCGCCTTTCTTAGATTTTGAAATTGACTATGCTCAACCAAAACTAATTGTTGCCTTGGGTAATACGGGATTAGAACGTCTTTTGGGGTCTGGTCATAAGATTTCAGCTGAACATGGTCAAGTAATTAAAAATACACCAATTTTACGTTTAAATGAAACTAAAGACGGCTATATTTGGTCAAAAGAAAGATACACTATTTTCCCAGAATATCATCCTGCCGCTGTTTTTTATAATCGCAAGCTAACAGATGATATTATTAAAGATTGGGATAAAATCAAGCCGTATGTAGAAAAGGAAAAATCTGAAAATGAGTAATGAAACTTTTTTGATTCCAATTAGACAAAATAATGATTTATCGGATATCGCTTTAAATGAATTACGCATGGATCTAGATGAGCATGCTTTACATCAACGTTATTACACTGATATTGCTTATTTAGCAGGAAATAGTCGTAAGTATAGTCTAAATAGTGTACAAACCGTTGCGAGTCCTTTGATAGGTAAGAAAATTTTATTTTTGGGTTCTTCCGTTACTTTTGGTTTTGGCGCTTTGGGTGAAAGCTTTGTTGATTATCTTTGGAAGCGTGATGGCGTTGCTGCAATTAAAGATGCAGAAAATGGTACGACCTTAGTTGATGAAGATACTTATAAGCCAAACGATTCTTATGTTGCTCGTTTTAGAGAAGAGTTGACCGAATCACAACCTGATGTTTTTGTCTTACAACTTTCAACTAATGATGCAAATCAAAATAAAAAACTAGGCAAAATTACTAATCAAAACTTTGACACCAAAACCATTACGGGAGCTTTGGAATATATGATTTCAACGGCTCAAGCAAGGTGGAAATGTCCAATTTTAATTTATACTAATCCTTATTTTGCTAATCCGTTATACAAACAGATGGTTGAACGAGTACACGAACTGGCTCAAAAGTGTCGCGTTGAGATTCTAGATTTATACGATCATCCTGATTTTCAGCATCAAGACGCTTTGTATATGGCTGATGAAATTCATCCAACTCGTGCGGGTTATCTAAAGAAATGGTTACCATTATTTGAAGAAAAAATAACTGAAATTTTGGCATAAAGAAAGACCTAGATAAATTATCTAGGTCAAAATTGAAATTAGTCAATGTTATTACGATACAAGCTAACTACCTTACCCAAAATTGTAACTTTAGGTAAAATGATTGGAGCCATTGTATCATTTTCTGGCTGTAATCGGTAGTGATCCTTTTCTTTGTAGAAACGCTTAACTGTAGCTTCATTTTCTTCAGTCATTGCCACCACGATTTCACCATTGTTGGCAGATGATTGTTTGCGTACGATTACGCTATCACCGTTTAAAATGCCAGCGTTAATCATACTTTCACCGTGGACTTTGAGCATAAAGAGTTCACCAGCATCACTTTTTAAGTCTGGTGGGAGTGGAAAGTAGTCATCAATATCTTCAACTGCCAGAATTGGTTGTCCTGCAGTAACCACACCGATAACTGGAATTTCCTTTGGCTTGATACCTAACTCTTTTTTACCTTCACGGGTAATTTCCAAAGCACGAGGTTTTGTAGCGTCTTTTACTAGCCAGCCCTTTCTTTCAAGGCGAGCTAAATGACCATGGACAGTGGAAGTAGAAGAAAGACCAACTGCAGAACAGATTTCTCTAACTGTAGGTGGAATGCTCCGTTTCTCAACTGTATCGTAAATATATTGCAAAATTTCTAGTTGCTTTTTATCGCTTGTTTTTCTTGGCATTTTTAATTCTCCGTTTGTATTTATGGTACTTAATATTATAACCTAATTCTACCAGATAATGTCAATATTCTCAAACAGGCGTTCTTAAGAAGTTATACTTTTTTTATGACATAAAATAGGGTAGACTAATGAGTGTTAATGTGAGGTGGAATTGTTATGGATAATAAAGATGCAATGAGCAAAGAAGAAGAAAAAAAGGTAACTGATCGAATCAACGAACTTTACCATAAGAAAGAAAAGGAAGGCTTAACTCCAGAGGAAGAAGCTGAAAGAAAAGAACTACATAAGAAATTTTTAGCTAACTTTAGAGCTGCCTTTAAGCAAGATGTTGAAAACATGGTCATCTTAGACAAGAATGGCAAGGAAGTTACCTCAGAACGTGCCAAGCGAGCACAAAGAAGAAAAGGACTTAGAAAAGATTAATTAGTTCTTTCAAAAAGATAGAGGACTATGATAAGATATAAATGTTAGTTAGATGGAGGATTTAATATGAATTTAGGTTTAGCAATTTTTTTAATTATCATTGCGCTCTTGATTGGCGCTGTAGCAGGTTTTTACGGTGCAAGAGCTTACATGAAGAAGTACTTTAAGGAAAATCCTCCTATTAGTGAAGATATGATCGTTGCTATGATGTCCCAAATGGGTCAAAAGCCTTCAAATAAGAAGGTACATCAAGTAATGAACATGATGAAGCACCAACAAAAGTAATTAATTTAATTAGTTTTGTTAGAAAAGGCGAAGGATTTCCTTCGTCTTTTTTGTGCACTTTTAAGAATGAGGTGAAATATGGGAATATTTAGTAAGTTAGGGTGGTTTTTTAAGGCTGAGAAAAAACGTTATATCATAGGCATTACTTTTTTGGCGTTAACTTCTTTAGCTAACTTGGTACCGCCCCGTGTATTAGGCTTAATGGCCGATCAATTGGATCAAGGTCACATCTCTTGGGGACAATATGGAATGTTGATCATTGCTGTCGTGGCTGCTGCATTCACACTTTATATTTTGCGCTATTTTTGGCGTAAACAAATTTGGGGCGGTGCAGCAGAATTAGAGCGCCAGATGCGTTCAAAGTTATTTGATCATTTTATGGTGATGGATCGGACTTTTTATCAGCGTCATCGAACCGGAGATTTAATGGCTCATGCTACTAATGACGTTTCTGCCATTCAGAACGTTGCTGGTGATGGCGTTTTAACATTGGTTGATTCTTTAGTTATGGGACTTTCAACAATGATTGCCATGATCATTTTTGTTGATTGGCGTTTAACTATTGTAGCTTTATTACCATTACCGTTTTTGGCATTGGGAGCTTGGAAATTAGGTGATCACTTACATGATGCTTTTGATAAATCACAAGCTGCGTTTTCAAAGTTGAATAATAAGACACAAGAATCCGTTTCGGGTATTAAAGTGCTTAAAACTTTTGGTCAGGGTAAAGAAGATACTGCAGCCTTTGATCGAATGATTGATGAAACAATCAATGTTAATAAAAAAGTTTTTGTTTGGGATTCATTATTTGATCCACTGGGAACAATAATTATCGGTACTACGTATGTGATCACGATTATTTATGGGGGACTATTAGTAACTAACAAGATTTTATCAATTGGCCAGTTGGTTTCTTTTATCGCGTATATTTCTAACATGGTTTGGCCAATGTTTGCTATTGGTTATTTGTTTAATATTCTAGAGCGTGGTAGTGCAAGTTATGACCGTGTAGAAAAGTTACTTGATGAAAAGCCTTTGATTACTGATGCACATGCAGATCCAAATATTACTTCTCAAGATTTGCAAGGTGAATTAAAATATGACATTAAATCATTTGCATATCCAGATGAGCCAGATATTCCAGTTTTAAAGCAAGTCAATTTCACTTTAAAACCTGGGCAAACTTTGGGGTTAGTTGGTCGAGTTGGTGCGGGTAAAACCACAATTATTCAACTGCTTTTGCGAGAATTTGATCAGTATGATGGTCAAATTACTCTGAATGGAAAAGATATTAGAAATATTCCACTAAAGGTATTACTCAGTCAGATCTCCTACGTTCCTCAAAATAATTTCTTGTTTTCAACTAGTATCGGCAAAAATATTGCTTTCTCTTCTGAAAATGTAGATAAGGATGATATTGCAGCTGCAGCCAAGAAGAGTGATTTGCATGATGATGTTTTGCAAATGCCTAAAGGCTATGAAACTTTAGTTGGCGAAAATGGCTTATCTCTTTCTGGTGGTCAAAGACAGAGAATGTCAATTGCTCGGGCATTGCTAAAAGATAGTCAGATTTTGATTTTAGATGATGCATTGTCAGCAGTTGACGCAAAGACCGAAACTGAGATTTTGTCATCATTAAGAAAAGAGAGAGCTGATAAAACTACAATGATCGCGGCTCACCGTTTGACTTCCGTGATGGATGCTGATTTGATTTTGGTTCTAAAGGATGGTCAAATCGTTGAACGTGGTAATCATCAACAACTATTAGCTGCAGATGGATGGTATGCGGAAATGTGGCGTAGACAGGAATTACAAGCGAAAGTAGGTGAAGATACAGATGAATAATAACGAAGAACAGCATGAATCTGTTTGGTCTAAGGCGATACCATTTAAAGAGCAAGTTGATATTTTTAAGCGTTTAATGGGCTTTGTTAAGCAATTTAAATTTGAAATGATTGTTGCTTTAGTTGGTGCATTTATTGTTAGTGTAATTAATATTCTTTTGCCACGTGGCTTGCAATATTTCTTAGATCACTTTCTATTGCATCAAAGCACAACAGTGCAGGTGATTTTGTTTGCAGGTTTTCTTTATGCTTTATGCTCAATTTTAAAAGCAATAATTCAGTTTACTTACCAATATTTCTTTGCTTTAGGATCAGAAAAAACGCTAGAGAGTGTCAGAAAGGCATTGTACCGCAAACTGCATAAGCTAGGGATGCGCTATTTTGATCAAACTCCTGCGGGCTCAATTGTTTCTAGAGTTACTAATGATACGATGACTTTGAGTAATTTTTTGACGGTGCTATCAACTTTTGTGATTGGTGCTTTTTCGGTGATTACTGCGTTAGTAGCGATGTTTACTACTAATATAGTTGCTGGGTGGTTGATTTTACTCTTTATTCCGATTTTATTATTAGTTGTTTGGCTTTATTCGCAAAAAAGCTCACGTCTTTATCGTAATTATCGTGAGCGTCTTAGTCGAATTAACGCTAACTTAAATGAATCAATTGAAGGAGTATCGGTTATCCAAGAATTTAATCAAGAAAAACGGATGACTAATAATTTTGAAGGCGAAAATGGTGGTTTAATGAATACGCGCTTCAACATGATCCGAGTAAATTCATTGTTATTATCGCCATTGACATCGCTGCTTTATTCGTTAGCTTTAGCCATTTCATTAATGTACTTTGGTTTTCCATTACGTGAAACTTTTGTTCCAGCTGGTGTAGTCTATGCCTTTTCACAATACATTTCGCAACTTTTTAATCCTATTTCAACTGTGATGGATCAAATGACCTTTTTCCAAGATGGGATTGTTGCAGGAAAGCGGATTTTTCGGATTCTTGATGATCCCCAATATGAACCACAGCAGGATGCTCAAAAAGGATTGACGATTACTAAAGGAAAAATTGAGTTTAAACATGTAAGCTTTTCTTATGATGGCAAGCATGAAATTTTACATGATATTTCTTTCGTAGTTAATCCAGGTGAAACTTTAGGAATTGTTGGTCATACTGGGTCAGGGAAGAGCTCGATTATTAACGTGATGATGCGTTTTTACGAATTCGGTCAAGGTGAAATCTTGATTGATGACGTTAATATTCGTAAATATCCTAAAGAAGAATTAAGAAAAAAACTTGGCTTGGTATTGCAAGAACCGTTTATGTTTTATGGAGATATTTCATCTAACATTCGTTTGTATAATAATCAAATTACTGAGAATCAGATTAAAGACGCCGCTAAGGCAGTCCAAGCAGATCGCTTTATTGAAAGAATGCCGGGTAAGTATCATGCTAAAGTGATTGAAGGCGGAGAAGAATTTAGTCAGGGACAAAGACAGTTAATTTCTTTTGCTCGAACTTTAGTCACAGATCCTAAGATTTTGGTTTTAGATGAGGCAACAGCAAATGTTGATACCGAGACTGAAACCTTGATTCAGCAAGGACTAAAGCGGCTGAGAAAGGGTCGAACGACATTAGCTATTGCTCACCGTCTTTCTACGATTGCCGATGCGGATCAAATTATTGTTTTAGACAAGGGACGCATAATTGAACGGGGTACGCATGATCAATTGCTTGCACAAAAGGGTTATTACTATAGTTTGTATACCTTGCAAAATAATGAAAATAAAAACTAATTGTTTTTTAGGACGTTTGTGTAGTAGTAACGTCCTTTTTTGATATAATAGTTAAAAAGTATTAAATAATTATGAATATTTATAAGGAGCAAAAATGAAAAGATATTTTACAGTTCGTGGTGGAGCTGGCGACGTTTCTAAGCCAGACTTAAATGCTAAGCCACAAGATAACTTATACTTGGCTGTTAACTCAGAATGGCTATCTAAAGCAGAAATTCCTGCTGATAAGACATCTGCTGGTGTCAATTCAGAGCTTGACCAAAAAATCGAAGATCGAGTAATGAAAGACTTTGCGGACATTGCGGCGGGCAAAGAAAAGATGCCTGAGATTAAAGACTTTGATAAGGCAATTATTTTGTATAAGATTGCAAAAGATTTTGCTAAGAGGGATGCAGAAAAAGCTAATCCTATTCAAAAGGATTTACAAAAATTAATATCCTTAAATAATTTTAATGATTTTAAACAAAAAGCTGCCGATTTGTTTATGGGACCATATGCTTTACCGTTTGTATTTGACGTCGATGCCGATATGAAGAACACTGATGTAAACGTACTCCATTTTGGTGGCCCAAGCACATTCTTACCAGATACTACGACGTATCAAACTTCTGATGCTAAGCAACTTTTGGATACTCTTCAAGACCAAAGTATTAACTTACTGACAATGTCCGGTATTGGTAAAAGCGAAGCACGAGTTTATGTTGAAAGCGCTTTGGTCTTTGATCAAAAATTAGCTAAGGTAGTTAAGTCAACTGAGGAATGGTCAGATTATGCCGCAATTTATAATCCAGTAACATATGCTGACTTTATTAAAAAATTTAAATCATTTGACATGGCTGATTTCATGGATTCTATTTTACCGGTTAAGCCAGATCGAATTATCGTTATGGAACCACGTTTTCTCAATCATGCTGAAGAATTATTGAATGAAGGGAATTTTGCTGAGATTAAAGGGTGGATGCTAGTTAAATACATTAACAGCGTAGCTAAATTATTGTCACAAGATTTTCGTGAAGCTGCGTTTCCTTTTGGTCAAGCAGTTACTGGTACGCCACAATTGCCATCACAAATTAAGCAAGCTTATCGTTTGGCTAATGGTGCTTTTGATGAAGTAGTCGGTATCTTTTATGGACAAAAATATTTTGGGGCAAAAGCCAAAAAAGATGTTGAAGACATGATCCAACGGATGCTTAAGGTATATGAAGAAAGAATTAATGCTAATAAATGGCTTTCTGCTGAAACCAAAAAGAAAGCTGTGATTAAGTTAAAGGCGTTGGTTTTAAAAATTGGTTACCCAGACAAGATCGAAGAAATCTTTGACTTACTGCAAGTTGATCCTGAAAAGAGCCTCTATGAAAATGAGGTAGCAATGTCGACAGTGCGTACTAAATATATGCTGGCTAAATTAACTAAGCCGGTTGATCGTTCGGTATGGTTAATGCCAGGTAATTTAAATAATGCCTGCTATGATCCACAAAGAAATGATTTAACTTTCCCAGCAGGAATCTTGCAGGCACCGTTTTATGATATTAATCAATCGCGCGGTGCTAACTATGGCGGTATTGGTGCAACTATTGGTCACGAAGTATCACATGCTTTTGATAATAGTGGTGCTAAGTTTGATGAACGAGGAAATATGAATAATTGGTGGACTGATGCAGACTTCGCTGAATTTAATAAACGAGTTGGCCAAATGGTTGATATTTTTGATGGTTTGCAATATGGTCCAGCTAAAGTGAATGGTAAGCAAGTTGTTGGTGAAAATATAGCTGATTTAGCTGGACTTGCCTGTGCTGTCCAAACTGGAAAAGATGATGGTGCCGATTTAAAGGATCTTTTTGAAAACTATGCTCGTAGCTGGATGCAAAAACAACGTCCTGAAGCAATCAAAACAGAAGTTCAAACCGATGTCCATGCGCCGCAGCCAACTAGAGTAAATATTCCGGTTCAATGCCAAGATGAATTCTATGATGCATTTGACGTTAAGAAGACAGATGGCATGTGGCTTAACCCAGAAGATAGAATTACAATCTGGTAAAAATAACAAGAATCTATATTGGCCTAAGTGAATAAGATGAAGATAACCCATTAGGTTATGTAGCATTGACCTTTGATAAGCTTAACCATCAAATTTTAGGTGGGGCAGTAATGTCTACTTATGATTTAACAGGTCAAGGAAATGTCCTTAGTTTAGCTATTAGCCATAGACTTACTTTAGAAGATCTTGCAGAACAAGATTTCTTCTTCTCACCAAGTTTTGACCGTCAATGGAGTTACTTAACTTGGCGGCCCAACATGCCTTAGGCTGAGCTAAATTCTAATTTAATGAAAGTAGGTCTTAATATGAAGTATCCAGAAACAAAAGAAAAGTTAAATGAATTAGTCATTAATTTATTGCATATGCACATGATTGTTCGCCGTCACCATTGGTATATGCGCGGCAGTCAATTCTTGAAGTTGCACCCATATCTTGATGACTTAATGGATGAACTAGATGATCAGATTGATGGTCTTGCAGAAAGACTAATTACCATCGATGGTTCACCTGTTGCCACTTTAAGGGAAGTTGTTCAATTAAATAAAATTCCTGGTGAAAAGGGGAGTTGGGACTTCACTAATACACAAAGACTTGAAAAGATAATTTCAGGCTATCGTTATTTAGATAAGCTCTATGAAGAAGCGCTTGAAGCTTCTGATAAAGAAGGAGATTACTCGACTAATGATATTTTGACTGGTTTCCATACTGATCTTGAAAAGCGGCTTTGGATGTTAACGGCTGAACTTGGTCAAGCTCCAGATATTGATGCATAAGTCGTAAATTTAGAGAAAATAGCGAATCTGTAGTGGTTCGCTATTTTTTATGGCAAAAAGCTCTATCACAATTTACGTAAGCACCTGAAATTTGGACTATAATTTCGAGGCTTTTGTTATGTCTAAATTATCTGAACGAGACATTAATTATTTCTGAAACTTGCGAACTCTGTTCGCGGGTGTGCCATTGTTTCATAGCTTCTGTTTTAGTTTTATGCTGTCCTTCAGGTCTTTGTCTGTGTTGCAGGTTTATCCATCATTTGGCCCGACTAGACATCTGTACGCGCACATGAAAAAATTGATAGTCAATTCCTTCATTAATAACGTCACTATTAGTGATACACAAGAAAAATGCTACCAAATCAGCCAGATTTAGTAGCATTTTTTTAGATTAACTAAAGTAAATTTTAGAAAAGATATTTATTAGGCAAGACAGTTAGGTAATGTTTATTTTACAAACCCTGCACTAAACCAGTTAGTTGCGCTTGGTTTAAGTGACCATCCAGTTACTTTTTTATTAACAGCGGTTATTGAATATGAATTAGTGGTAGGTACAACATAGGCCTCATTGTACATCCATTTTTGCCATTTTCTGAATGCGTCAACACGATACTTATGGTTGAAAGCTTTTTCTGAGTCAATATCAGCTAAAAGCTTACTTTGTACAGGGGAAACAAAACGTGCCATATTATATGGTGCAGCAGCGCTATAAAGATCATTAGGAGAAGGTTCACTTGAAAGTGACCAGCCACCTTCAAAGACATCAATTTTTGGATCATCAGATTGAACTGCTTGTACCCAATTGTTAAATTCCATTGGACGACCGCCAACAAACTTAACGTTCAAACCGATTTTCTTCCATTGTTGGATATAATTACGCCATACGGGCTCTGCGGTAGTAGCATTGTTTCTAACAGCTAAATTAATAGTAAGCTTCTTTCCGTTAGGTTGAACTCTGAATTCGCCTTTCTTTTTATATCCGGCTTTATCTAGTAATTGGTTGGCTTTCTTCAAGTTATATGGGTAACCTTTAATTGAACTATCGGAAAAGTCACCAAATTGTTCTGGAATCAAAGTATTAACACGGAATGCTAATCCTTGGTAATAGCGTTTAGCAACAGCATCAATATTCATTGCATAGGCCATTGCTTTACGTAATGCTGGATTATTCATCTTGGCATTCTTATTTTCAACATTCTTTCCTAACTTCTTATCCCATTTACCAACTTTAAAGGCTAAGTAGCTATAACTAAGTGGAACTTCACCAATAAAGTTAGTATCAGTTGCATTCTTAGTTTGATCCCATTGTGTATTAACCACATCAGCAATATCAAATTTATGACTTTTAATGGCTTGGGTAGCAGAACTGGAGCTGATAACAGATGCAGTTACTTTTTCAAAGTTTGGTGTACCACGCCAGTAATAAGGATTACGCTCCCAAGAAACAGATTGACCACGAACAATATTAGATAAACGGAATGGTCCAAAAAATAATGGGGATTTTCTGACCTTGTCACTAGATAAAAGCTTTGAAAAAGGTACATCCTTTAAGTAATGATAGGGTTCAGCACATTCCCAGAAATATCCATTACCTGATTGAAGCATACCAGGCTTCATTTGCTTGAAATGGAGTACGACTTTGCGTCCATTTTCACCATCAGGCATTTCAATTCCAGAAATTTTCTTGCTTTTGCCTTCATGATATTCAGCTAAGCCAACAATATTAGCTAAAGATTCAGTATATCTTTGTGATTTAGAGTCTTTATTTGCAATAATTTCATAAGCAAATTCAACGTCTTTAGCATTCACTTGCTTACCATCTGACCACTTAACTCCTTTTTTCACTTCGATTGTGATAGTCTTAGCTTTCCGATTTAGTTTAAAAGTAGCAGCTCCTTTATTATTAATCTTATATTGATCATCTGTTGCAAATAAAGATTCTAGACCTGGGCTTTGTACCTCACTATCAATTGTAGTATCTGATAATTCTGGTAAGAAAATACCAGTGAATGGACTGTCTGATTCAAGAGCATAGCTTAAAGTTCCTCCTTTTTTAATACTTTTTACGGGAACAGTTTCGCTAAACTTATGATTAGTTTTATTTGCATTACTACTGTTTGTATGTTTGTTATTACCACATGCAACTAAACTTAAAGTTGCTCCAGAAATAAGTGCTAATGCACCAAAATATTTTCTTGCTTTAGTCATGATAAAGCGTACCTCCAAAGAAATTTTATCAAATTATATTTGAATTTTATTATATGATTATTAAAAAGCAAATTATTTTGTCTATTTTTGTTAAAAAATATAAATAAAATTAAAAAGATTAGATCTTAGGATACCTAAAACATAATAGAGATAAGTCAGATCCAATTGAACTACTCGAAATATATGCGATGATGAGGGATCTTAGGACTTGCATGATCGTTTCAAATAGGAGTCAGAGCCCTGAACTCTATATAGCAGAATATGCGAGGTGCTAAGGAACATAACGATCGTAAGTTGATGAAAATTAGGAAGGATAAATGAAAGTATTTTTTATACGCGTGGTGCTAGTTAAATCGTTTTAGTTAACAAAAAAAGTCCAATCTTGTTAGACTCGACTTGTAAACATATTAATAGAAAAGAGTCTGACTAGATTGAACTACCCTAAGCTTAAGCGTTTTTCTCATCCTAACACAAGTTAGTTTTAGTCGTTTAAATATAATTTGTCGCTGTTTGTACAAACTTTATGCCCCAGATGCATTAAAGCAAAGACGGAATATCAATCGATGTAAAATATCTGACAGTTCTATTCTGGCCTTGCTTATTTGGCAGGCTTCATTGGGCGTTGAATCTCAAAGAAGATTTTGTGAAAAGCTTGTTAATTTATCTCACTCTCGCTTTAATCGCAGAGCACGCATGCTTTTGCCATTGATCTATTTAATTCGACATGGCCTTAATGAGGAAGTAGATCTGTCAGGCGACATCTTGATTATTGGTAGCTTTCCTGTGCCAGTCTGTCAGCCAATTCGCAATCGTCGAGTAAAGATCTTTCGCGGCTATGCCGATATTGGCTATAAGGCAACCCCAAAAAATCTATTATTATGGTTTTAAGGTTCACGCTATTGTTAGCGACGACAGCTACTTGCTAGATTATATCGTAACCAAGGCCTCAGTTCATGATGCTAAGGAAACAGTAGAACTGATTACTAACGCTCATCCTGACAATCGTTACCCTTTGGACGATGAAGGATATTTGGGCAAAAAACTGCATCAACGCTTAGAGCAAATGGGCTATACGCTTTGGACACCATATCGTAAAAACATGAAGAATGCTCAAAAGCACAATAAGCACTATTTAATGGCACTCAGAAGGACCATCGAGAGTGATTTTTCGCTTTTATCTTACTACAACGCTGAAAATAATCGAGCTAGAAGTTTAGCAGGTTTTCAAGAGAGATTCGAAGTTGCCATTTTAGCTTATAATATGGCATATTGTCTAGAACGATTTAACTAGCACCACGCGTGTAACTTATATAAAATATGATTAAAAAATTAATATTTGTCATAGTTGATGCATTTTTCTATTCAAGAAGGATTTAGATATAGAAGAATGAAATCACTATGATAATTTTTTGAGGTGAATGACTTGAAATATTTTAGAAACGATAAACTGGATTTAGTTAATAAGGAAAAACAACGCTTTGGTTTTAGAAAATTGTCAAGCGGTAAAATCGCTTCAGTTTTGTTAGGGGTAACTATTTTTGGTAGTTTTGCTCTTAATGGCCAAGTTGTTAAGGCTGATACAACTACTGATGGCAGTCAACCAACTGCTGTAGTTGATGAGGCAAGGAGTACGCAGAATAAAGAAGAACAAGGTGCTACTTTTAATGAAGAAGAACAATCTGGACAAGATAGTTTTACACAAAATGATGGCAGCCACAGTTCTTTAACTATTACTAGGGACAACTTAGGCGGTGAAGAAACTACTGAAGCTGAAACTGGTAATACTCAAGCAGATGGTACGGGTACTGATACCCAAAATGCAAATAGGGGGGATGCAACCTCTGATAAAAACGGTGCGGGGGCTGCTGCTAAGGTAAGAAGAATTCGTGCAGCAGAGATGCAGCTGGCTGCAAGAATTCCAGTAAGCGATCAACCTATTGCAAAAACAATAGCTGAAAAGTATACCCATATAGATGTAGATCATGCCAAAAAAATATTAGATTATTACAATAATATAGGGTCGATAACTAAAATTTTAGATTTAGATTCATCAAAGTATAGTTATGGTGGTCCTTGGCTGGAAGGCATAATTAGATTAACGACTCCAAATGCTGAAACATTTACTAATAGTTATGTAGACAGTATTGTTGGTATTTTTACAGGCAATATGGTTAAAGATACTCAAGACAAGATTGATGAAAGAATTAAAAATCTTCAAGATCTGTCTAGTCAATATCCAAATAACCAGGATATAAAGAATACCATTGATAAATTAACTGCTCTTAAAGATAATGTTACTTCTGAAAATGTAACCAATGCTACAGCTATGGCAGACACAATTGATCAGTTAGACAAATATGGTTCACAACAAGCATATGACGATTTGAAGAAAGCTGCTGAAAATCCTCCAGCAGAAGTTAATAAGGATGACTTGAAGAGTGCCGTAGCTGAAGTCGATACAGTTAAAGCAGCAAATAGCCAAGCCAGTGAAGATAAGCAGAAAGCATATCAAGCTGCCATAGAAGCAGGCCAGACTGTGTTGAAGAATGGCCAAGCTAGTCAAGACGACGTAAATAATGCGTTGAGTAAGATTGAGCAAGCCAAGAAGGACTTGACAGGCAGTGCGCTCCAAACAGCAGTAGACGAGGCAAGTGACACCAAGACACAGCCTAACTACTACAATGCCAGTGAGGAAGCTAAGAAGGCATATAATGATGCGTTAGAACAAGCCAAGAGTGTATTGGCAAATCCAAAGGCCACTCAAGATCAATTAGACGAGGCCAATAGCGCATTAACAAGTGCCAAGGCCGGCTTGACAGGTGTCGCAACCGACAATAGTGGGTTAGAAAAAGCTGTAAAGGAAGCTCCAGCCACCAAGGCAGATTCTAAATACTACAACGCTAGCCAAGACAAGAAGCAAGCTTACGACCAAGCCCTTGATCAAGCTACTAAGTTGTTAAACGACAAGACTGCTAGCCAAAAGGCAGTAGATGATGCCGTAGCAAACTTAGAAAAGGCTAAGGCAGAGTTGAACGGTGAACCTAACTTCATCGGCGGCGACTACACTCCATCAGAGCCATCAACCCCATCTACTGAAACTCCAGCAGAAAAGACCACTGAAAAGATCTTGATGCACGCAGCTTACCTCTACGATAACAAGGGTATTAAGATTGATAAGCCAACTGTTAAGAGCTATGTAACTGTTGTAGTTGCAGAAAATCCTGTAACCATTAACGGTATTAAGTACTACAAGGTTGCTGGTAAAGATGAATATATCAAGGCTGGAAATATTGATGGTACTTTAAGAGTAATTACCCATAATTCATACATTTACAACAATAAGGGTAAGGCCACTCGTAACAAGGGCATCAAGCGCTTAGTCAAGAAGACTCGTATCGTAAGAACCTACGGTGCCCCAATCAATATCAAGGGTCACATGATGTACAGAATCGGTAAGAACAGATACATCAAGGCTAGAAACTTTGAAGGTACTTTGAGAAGACTTTCCCACAATTCATTCGTTTATGATGAAAATGGTAAGGCTACTCGTAATAAAGGTATTAGACGCTTATTGAAGAAGTCACGTGTAGTAAGAACCTTTGATGCTCCAGTTAAGATCAACGGACACATGATGTACCGCGTTGACAATGGATACGTTAAGGTTAAGAACTTCAAGTAATCAGCTTTATTAAGCAAACACACAAATACTTTAAAAGAACCGAAGCAAAATTCGGTTCTTTTTTACGCTTACTTAGCTCCCACTTTTCGGTTATCCTTGTCTCATAGTAAGCGTCAAATAACCGGGTATCTGTTTTAGCCTTCATTTTTCAGGTATTCTAATCTCATCAAATTAATGGAGGTTACGAATATGATCGAAAAACAACAACCCATTGTGGCACTTGGACATTTAACTAAGCCTAAAAAGGCTCGTCCACCACGTAATAATTTATTGCTTAATCTAAAAAAGGATGATTTGGAACTGAACTTCTACAGTAGTTTAGATACTGAAATTATGAATAAGCTGCTTGAGAAAGTCTTATTATGATTAGGCTCAGTGATTTGGGAAAAGTCTATATTGTTTGTGGCAAGACGGATCTGCGTAAAGGCATTGATGGACTAGCAACTTTAGTCAAAGAACAGTTTGAACTTGATCCTTTTAGCGGCAAAGTCTTCCTCTTTTGCAGCGGAAGCAAGGACCGCTTCAAAGCCCTTTATTGGGATGGGCAAGGTTTTTTGCTGCTCTACAAAAGATTTGAAAATGGAAAATTGAACTGGCCCAGGAATCAAAATGAAGTTCAAGCTTTATCTTCTAAGCAGGTGACTGGCTAATGAAGGGCTTCGCAATCAATCCAAAAATAAAGAACACGAAAGCGTGCGAATTCTACTAACACTTGACATCGCGCGCTTTTTTGATATTCTTTTAACTAATAAATTTAGGAGGAAGTTTATTAGTTAAAAGAAAATTTAGAAAAAACTATTGCTCAACAAGCAACTACTATTCAAAACTTAACTGATGAAATCAAGCTCCTCCGTGAACAAGTAGCTTACTTAACGCAAAAACGTTATGGCAAATCTTCAGAACAAATGCCTTTAAATGGACAAACAAGTCTCTTTGATGAACCTGATGCTCAAGATGACGGAGAACGTCCCCGACGCCGCCGTTCAGACTATTACTTATAAAAGACAAGCTCACAAACGAAAGCGTGCTGACTTACTAGCTGCCCTTCCAGCTGAAGAGGTTCACCATGAATTAGGCGACAAGCATTGTCCTGATTGTCATCATGAACTGATTGAGATAGGCAAGCAGTCAGTTCGCCAAGAATTATTGTTTATCCCAGCTCAACTTAAAAGGTTAGACCATATCCAACATGCTTACAAATGTAAATATTGCAGTCAAAGAAATCTTAGCGACAAGATCATTAAAGCTGCAGTACCTAAAGCTCCCCTAAACCATGGTCTAGGTTCAGCTTCACTCATCGCTCATTCACTTTATCAAAAATATGAAATGAAGGTGCCGGACTATCGTCAAGAAAGCGACTGGAAGAAGATGGGACTAGAAGTTTCAAGACAGATGTTAAATTATTGGGATTTGAAAAGCAGTCAATACTACTTTAAACCAGTGTATGATCTGCTTAAGCAAAAGCTGTTAATGCGGCCAATTTTACATGCCGATGAAACTTATTATACAGTCTTAGAAAGTAAAACAATCAAGACTTACTATTGGGTCTTCCTTTCAGGCAAACATGATCAATACGGGATTACACTCTATCATCATGATCCTTCCCGGAGTGGCAAGGTTGCCTTAAACTTTTTAGGAAACTATCCCGGTTATTTGCACTGTGATATGTGGCGGGCTTATGAGCAATTGCCGAAAGCAACTTTAGTTGGCTGCTGGGCTCATGTTAGACGCAAGTTTGATGAAGCCGTGCCCCAAACCGCTTCGGATAAGTCGCTCGCTAAAAAAGGACTTAACTATTGCTATCGGATGTTTTATTTAGAACAGACCTGGGAAGCTTTAAACAAACAGGAGCGTTGCCGGTTAAGACAGGAAAAGCTCAAGCCTTGGATGAAAGAGTTCTTCAACTGGTGCAGGCAAAATAAAGCAACAGTCTTGCCCGGCTCTAAACTTGGCAAGGCTATCAGCTACTCGCTTAAGCATCAAGAAACTTTCGAGAATGTTTTGCTCGATGGTCATTTAGAACTGTCCAATAATAAGGCTGAACGAGCTGTGAAATCACTCGTTATGGGCAGACGCAATTGGCTCTTTTCGCAGAGTTTTGCTGGAGCTAAAGCCAGCGTCATTATTTTGAGTTTAATAGAAACAGCCAAAAGAAATGGGCTTGATCCAGAAAAATATTTGAAATATTTGCTAGGAAAATTGCCAAATGAAAAGGACCTAGAATCAAATACACTTGAAGCTTATTTGCCATGGCAAAAAGAGGTCAAAATCTTTTGTAAATAAGGCATGCGAAAAGGCCACTCCTGGGATGACCTTATTTTTCGTACTCTCAGGCACGCCTGGTTATTTGACGCTTACTTTATTTAATCGTTATTGCTTAATTCTTTAAGGCCTGGCAAACTCATCATAACAATGAAACTAATGATGTAGAGGGCTGAAAGAAAGCCCATGACAACCGTTAAATTGTAGTGATCCATCAAGATACCGATGACAACTGATGAGAAACCACCGATTGCACGGCCAATGTTAACGATGATGTTGTTAGCTGAAGAACGAATCTCAGTTGGGTAGAGGCGACTGATTACTGCACCGTAACCACCAAACATCCCATTTGAGAAGAAGCCCATGACTGCACCGATGATGAGTAGAGTAGGCATGTTTTGTGCAAGTGATAAAACATAAACCATGACAGCTGAACCGATCAAGAAGATGGCGAAGGCTCTACGTGGACCGAAGTGGTCGAAGATGTTACCGAAGGTCATCATACCGATGCTCATGCCGACGATAGTTGAGATCATCCAAATACTTGAGCTAGATACGTTTAAGTTCAATTGCTTTTGCACGATGGTTGGTAACCAGTTCATTAAGCCGAAGTAACCAGCGATTTGGACGGTCATCATGACCATCAAGCCTAAGCTTTGAAAAGCAAGACGTGGGGTTGAAAACATTTTTTTAATGACATCACGTAATAATGAACCTTTTTCATCTTTTTTAGCTTGGAGGAATTGATCGCTTTCATGCAAATGTCTTCTGATAAAGACTGTTAAAATTACTGGGACAATTCCGACCAAGAATAGTGCGTGCCAGCCAGCTGTTGGAATAATCCAAGCTGCGATTAATGCCGCAAAGATCGCACCGATTTGACCACCGACTGCCGCAATTGAGGTCATCTTACCAATTCTGTCGCTTTCAAAGTTTTCGGCGATTAAGGCAATGCCTACGCCATATTCACCGCCAGCACCAATACCAGCGAGAAAACGTAAGGCGTAAATCTCATAGATGTTGTTGGCAAAAGCCATTAAACCGGTAGCTAGGGCGAAGATTAAAACCGTGTGTGAGAAAGTTTTAACCCGGCCAATCTTGTCACCTAGGATGCCGAAGCAGATACCGCCGACTAGCATCCCTAAGTTAGTGATTGAGGAGATCAACCCAGCGGCTCCACCAGAGAGGTGCAAATCCGCAATCATTGAACTCATTGCAAACGATAAAAAAAGCACATCCATGTTTTCAAGCGCAAAACCTGATGAAGTAGAGGCGATAACCCACTTCTGGTTTTTACTTAGTCCATGACTGTGCTGCGTAATATATTTCATATTTAATTCCTCCAAAACGAATGCTCTCTGTCATCCAATTATTTCTTCGTCTATATATGATATGCTTTTTGAATAAAGAAACAAGGGTTGCTATGAAAAAAAGATCATCCTATCGTGCTGAAAGAATGATCTAAAAACTTTGTTTTAAATCTAATATACTAACAATCCGACGCCTAATGCGACTAGACACAAGACAAATTCGATTACCAGTAATTTCCAACACCACTTGAACCATTTGTTAAAGTCGATGTTAACCATCATCAAACTCATCAAGATTAATCCGGTTGGGGCAACCAAGGAAATAAAGCCAAGGCCCCAGTTGTAGGCATCAATTACACTAGCACGGTCGATTCCAACTACATTGGCAAGTGGTGCCATGATTGGCATGGAAAGTACGGCCAAACCAGATGATGATTGAATGAAGAATCCCAGAATGATGTAGACGATGAACAGGAACCAAATGAAGATTAATGGACTCATGCCAGAAATCTGTTGGCTGAAGAAGTGCATGATGGTGTCACTGGTGTGACTGTCGTCCATAACAATGGAAACGGCTCTCGCCAACCCGATTGTCAAAGCAACACCAAGCAAATCGCTAGCACCATCAACGAAGGCTTGCACAACTTTGTGCTCGGAAAGTCCTGAGAAGATAGCCATCAAGTAGCCGGCAGTTAAGAAGACTACCGAAATTTCGGTGAAGTACCAGCCTTTTTGTTGTACACCCCAGATCATGACGATAAAGGCAATGCCGAAGATGATCAATGATAATTTTTGTTGCCAAGTAAAGTTGGCTGGTTTGTTAAAGTCGGCATCGTTTAAGTACTTTTCACGATCTTCTTCGTATTGGTCGTAAACAACAGATTTAGTAGGATCTTTACGTACCTTTTCAGCGTAGCGAATGATATAGATCATACCAATTACCGTACAGATGGCCCACATGGTAATTCTGAGTGGTAAAGCTCTGGCAAAGTTAACACCGGCAGTGTTAGAAGCGATGATCGTTGAGAATGGGTTAATGGTTGAAATCATGGTCCCAATACTCGTTCCCAGGAAGATCGTTCCTAGAACTGTCATCGTATCATACCCGGCTAGCAGGAAGACTGGAATTAGGATTGGGTACATGGCCATCGTTTCTTCTGCAAGACCAAAGGTTGTACCACCAAGAGAAATTAGCCCCATCACAAGGATGATCAACAGAACTTGCTTACCTTTGATTTTCTTAGATAAAGCCTGCATCCCCGAGTTGATCGCGCCGTTTGCGTGAACGACACCAATACATCCACCTAGGATCAAAACGAAGGCGATGATGTCGACACTTTGAGCGATACCTTGTACCTGTGAGGTGAAGAACTGATTGATCGCCTGCCACAGGTTAGACTTCTTTAAATTGATTCTCTCGTAAGAATTTGGAATAGCAACTGGCTTGTAGATTGTGCCATCCTTAAATTTCTTGACTGCAATGTTGACCTTGTACTTCTTTAAAGTGGCCTGAGTAGCAGGTTCTTTGTACCTTTTACCACTTGGTCTGGTAACTACGAAATCTTTATTGCTGGTATCATAAGTAATCGTCGCATAGTTACCGGCAGGAATAACAAAAGTCAATAGTTGAACAAGCAAAAGCACAATTATGATGACGGTATAGGCCGTCGGAAATTGGTGCTTTTTATTCTTTTTAGTAGCCATAATAAAACCTCCTTACTTGTATAACTGTTGATTTATAGTTTTATTATACAGTTAAGGAGGTATCTTTTGATAGCGATTTCATATAAATATAATAAAAAAGCCGAGCTTGACTCGACCTTCTTGTTATTCAGCGTGTTTACCGCGATTTCTGTGCCAAAACTTGCGTGGAATACAGATTGCGGCAATTACTATAATCACCAATGGAGTAACCACGAATTTCAAGATGCTGCTGTTACGTTCAGCTTGTACATTAGCATGATTTTTGGCAGTAGCAGGTTTGTTCTTCTTACTTGTTGCCTTTTTCTTATTAGGCTTACTGCTGGTAGCTGCCTTACTTGGACTAGCATTTTGCTTTTTGCTTAAATTAGAAGTAGCAGAACTTGGCATGTTGTGTTGGTGACGCCATTTGTCTGTTTTCTTGATTGCTGAATGGATGTTGTGATTATCCTTTGTTACATTCTGTGAATGTTGTTGATTATGGGTAGTGGTTGTGCTACTACTATCCTTCTTATTTGGCAAATAGTAGGCACAATCGATGTAGGTGACACCACTTGGATTGTTAGGATCAACTTCAAGGGCACGTCCACCATAAGGGGGATTGCCAGCTATCTCAAAGTCACCAATTCTCTCTGGTAATTGCCCCATGTTAAAGAATTGCCGCTCAGGGACACCGTTAACCACTTTTACCGTATCGGCATACATGACTTGTAAGGTTTGACCAGTATATTGATTTATGCAACGCCAATATAATGATTGGTAGGTTACATTTTGTTTATTTGTTTCAGATGTTTGTGGTTGATTAGTTTGATCATTTTCATCAGCTAAAGCTGGAGTAGTCGTTAAAAGCAGGGCAGCTGGTAACGCTGCACACAGTTTGATGAGGAATTTTCTTTTGTTTAACATTTGTCTCACCTCTAAATAATAACGCTTACTTTCTACTTAAATTTTAGCGATAACTTTCGATGAATACAAGTTAAGAATAAGCAAAGATTATAGTAAAATAACTAATGAAAGCGATTTTACAAAGGAGAGACAAATTATGAGTTTGACTGTAAATCTTTATTACAATGGTAAAAATGGTGATGCCAGAAAGTTCGCACAAGAAATGGAAGACAAGGGTATTGCAGGTCGTATTCGTGCCGAAGAAGGCAATGAAAAATATGATTACTTTATCCCAATGGACGATCCTGAGACGGTTTTATTAATCGATAGTTGGCGTGATCAAAAGGCACTTGATGCTCACCATGCTTCACCTATGATGAAGGAATTGGCTGACTTGCGTGAAAAGTATGACTTGCATATGCGTGTTGAACGCTACATCTCAGATGACAGCGGCGTGCCTGCAAGTGATCAAAAGTTTATTCGGAAATAAAGATGATTAGAAAATATCAAAAGAGTGATTTAGATGCGTTGATGCAGATTTGGCTTGAGGGCAACCTTGATGCACACGATTTTATTGATCCAAGTTATTGGCATGATAACTATGAATTGGTGAAAAAAGAGTTGCCGAATGCTCAGCTGTATGTAGATGAAGAAGATGGCGAGATAGCTGGTTTTGTAGGGATGCAAGGTGACTATATTGCCGGTATCTTTGTTAAAAGAGATTATCGGGGCCGCGGTATTGGCGGAAAGCTGATTGACTTTTTGAAGCTAAAGCATGATAAATTGCAGCTGTCGGTGTATGAAAAGAATGAGGCGGCTATTAGTTTTTATCAAAACCGTGGTTTTAAGTTAGTGAAAAAAGAGATTGATCAAGAGACTGGTGCAGCCGACTGTTTAATGGAGTGGGATGCATAAAAGTAATGCCTAGAAATTTATAATAAGTATTTTTTCATAATGGACTAGCGGTATTAAGCTTAAAGTAATGAAAGTCGGGAAAAGCATGGTGTTGAGGTGTCAGAAATTGCTTTAGCTTGGGAATGGGCTAAGGGTATCACTGCTCCAATTGTTGGTTCAACGAAGATCAAACACCTTGAATCAGCTGTGAATTCGATGGACGTAGAGCTCACACTAGATGAAGTAAACTATTTTGATGAATTGTATGTGTCACACCCAATTATCGGTGCAATTAATCAAAATCCACCTGAGGGCACAGTGGTTTTAGATAGGAAATAGAGTAAAGAAGTGTCTGGGAAAAAACTAATTTCCAGGCCATGAAAAAAGCGATGAACTTCATAAGAAGTCATCGCTCTTTTTGTATACTTTAAACCCATTCCTTGATATTATTTAATCACCACAAAAAACAATAGAAAGTGGGCTTAAACATGTATCAGAATTATATCACAGGATAAACTACTTTATCATTAAATTTAGATTTTTCTATCCCTGCAAATCACATTGCCAGTGTTATCAGTGAATTCGTTGATTCTATTCCTAACGAAGTTATCTTAGAAACTACTTCTAATACAGGCAGACCTGCATATCACCCGGCAATGATGCTTAAGATTTTACTCTTTGCTTATTCTAGAAGAGTTTTTTCCCAGACACGTTAATATTTTTAAATTATTTAAGCATGTAATCTCTAGTCATTGGTAAGTTCTTGCCAGAAGGACCTTTGGTAAGCAAGTATTGGATGACATCAATGTTGCCTGATTCAAATGAAGCAGCACAAGCATTTAAGTACATGTCCCACATACGAGTGAAACGTTCACCCATTTTATCTTCAACTTGATTACGAACGGCATTGAAGTTCTTGTCCCAAATTTCAAGAGTTCTTTGGTAGTGACGACGAAGAGCTTCCATATCAGTGATTTGCAAGCCACTGTCAACGATGTCGCCGATAATTTCTGGCAAACCTGGAATGTAACCACCTGGGAAGATGTATTTGTTGATCCAAGCGTTAGTAGCACCGCCTTGTTGACGAGTAATACCGTGGATCAAAGCAATACCATCTTTGTTTAAGTACTTGTAAACGTCTGCGAAGTACTTAGGTAAGTTCTCTGAACCTACGTGTTCAAACATACCAACTGAAGTTATGTAATCCCACTTTTGGTCACCGAGTTCACGGTAGTCTTCAAGTCTAACTTCAGCAACATCTTGCAAGTTTTCATCATAGATACGCTTTTGAACTAACTTGTATTGTTCTTCACTCAAAGTAACACCGGTAACTTTAAGACCATATTCCTTAGCAGCAGTGAGCATCAATGTACCCCAACCACAACCGATGTCGAGTAAAGTCTTGCCTTTTTGTGGATGAAGCTTGTTTAAGATATGGTGCACCTTAGCAATTTGTGCTTGTTCCAAATCATTTTCATTGCCATCTGCAAAGTAAGCACAAGAGTAAGTCATAGTAGGATCAAGCCATAACTTGTAGAAGTCGTTACCGATATCGTAGTGGCTTTGTACGTCTTCTTCACTTTGCTTTTCAGTGTGCTTTTGCTTTGGTAAAAATTTGCGGAATTTTGAGGAACGCATGAAACTGTCGGCACTTTCGTAAGCACCAAGGATTAGTTTTTGAATATCACCGTGAATTTCAATTTTCTTATCCATGTAGCCTTCGCCAAGTGCGAGTGAAGCATTTCTAGTAATGTCACCCATAGGGATCTTTTCGTTAAAGACAATTTCGATTTCAGGAGTACCATTACCGTAGACTTCGCTTTTACCGTCCCAGTAGGTTACTTTAACGGGAAAAGGGAAGGACTTGCTAAGCATCATTTTGTAAAATGTTTTTTCTAACAATTATCTTTCCTCCAATAATTATTAAACCTAATTATTTATTTTAACACTAAAAAATTTATGCAATAAAAAATACTCAGCTAATGATCATAGTTTAAAAATTTAACCATTAACTGAGCATTGATGTTATTTAGCTACATAGTGGAAATTAGGGTCTAGTTCATCATCCAGTTTATTCCAAGCATCTTCTAATTGCTTATAAATAATTTGTTCATTTTCGTGAGTTAACTTAGTCTTTTTATCAATCGTAATTGGATTGCCGAAGTTAACTTCCATTGGCTTTCTTTTCAATAAACCTTTAAAAGTTAATGGACCCTGGTAAACTACTGGAACCATTGGCTTTTGCGACATTTTAGAAATTAAAAGTGCACCACCTTTTAATTCAGCAGAGTGTCTTGTGCCCGATGGAAAAATGATTAATGATAATTCCCCTTTTCTTAATCCTTTTACTGGGATTTTTAATGCAGATGGTCCTGGATTTTTTCGATCGACAGGAAAGGCATGGGCATGATCTAAAATAAAACGTAAAACCGGATTTTTGAATAGTTCGATTTTAGCCATGAACATAAATTCCATTGGACTAGCACCTAAGGCAAACAAGATAGGTTCCCACCAGGTACGGTGAGGTGCAACTAAGATATAGTTACCTTTAGGTAAACGATTCTTGTGATGAATATGTAAGTGTCCATTTAGTACCCATACGATAAAGCGGGCAATCGGACGAATTATTTTATAAAACATCTTTTTGTTCCTCCAATTGTTGTAATATTATAAAAATAGATAGACGAGAAAGGCAAATATTTTTATGGTTGAGCTTAAAGATAATGAACGAATCGATTATATGTACAGTGATAATTTGCGAATTATCCAAGATAAAACAGCCTTTAGTTTTTCAATGGATACCTTATTATTAGCATATTGGGCTAAAGGATTAATTCGCGATAAGGATAAAGTAGCAGATTTATGTGCGGGTAACTGTGCCGCGACTATTTATATGGCATATTTTAACCGAGCACATTATGATGCAATTGAAATTCAAGATGAAATTTATTCTCAAGCTGTGCGTTCGATTGAATTAAACGATATGGAGAATCGAATTTCAGTTTATAAGGATAATGTCTTAAATGCACCTAAATTTTTGCGTAAAGATAGTTATGATGTAGTAACTGTAAACCCTCCATATTTTAAAGCACCAAAGGGTCATGAGGTTAATCCAGATCGCAAAAAAGCCATCGCTCGCCATGAACTTTTGATTAATTTAGAGCAAATAATTGAAGTGGCTAGTGGCTTACTTAAAATGAAAGGCAAAATGTTAATGGTACATCGGCCAGAGCGCTTAGGTGAGATTGCTTATTATTGTATGAAGCATGACTTAAGCATCAAAATGGTACAGCCATTTGTGCCACATCGCGGTGAAGATGCTAATTTAATTATTGTAGAAGCCGTCAAGCATACTGGAACTGATGGAACTGTTTTGAAAGATGCTGTTGAAGTTCATGAATCAAATGGCGACTTCACTCCATTAGTACAGCGAATCTCACGAGAAACTGCAGATGACAAAGCTAAACATGAAGCACAGGGTAAATATTACTTTTATGTCTTACTGTGTAATGATGGCAGTTTTTATGGTGGTTTTACTAATGATTTAGAACATCGTTTGAAAATGCACAATTTAGGAAAAGGAGCTAAGTATACTAAAACACGGCGTCCTGTACGGATGATTTATCATGAACAGTTTGACGATAAGCGTTTAGCTTTGAAACGAGAATATTGGTTTAAACATCATTCACGTGCTTGGAAGGAAAAATTTTTGCATGAGCATAATATAAAGTTTTAATCCTTGCATACTGTAATCTTTTCTTGTAGAATATTTGAGTATGCTGTGTCAGCATATGAAACTTAAAACACATCAAGAGCGATCATCATCGTGGTGCCCAGGGTAGTGGTTAGATGATGAAATGAACGCTTGAGAGGATATAAAACCATAGGAGGAATTTAAATATGGCAGAAGTTGTTACAATGAAGCAATTGCTTGAAGCTGGTGTCCACTTTGGTCACCAAACTAGAAGATGGAACCCAAAGATGGCTCCTTACATTTTCACTCAAAGAAATGGTATCTACATCATTGATTTGCAAAAGACTATCAAGATGTTAGATGATGCTTACAACTTTATGAAGGCTGTTGCCCAAGACGGTGGCGTTTTCTTATTTGTAGGTACTAAGAAGCAAGCTCAAGATTCAATTGCTGAAGAAGCAACTCGTGCAGGTCAATACTACGTAAACCAACGTTGGTTGGGTGGTACTTTGACTAACTGGTCAACTATGCAAAGCCGTATTAAGAGATTAAAGCAATTAAAGCAAATGTCAGAAGATGGTACTTTTGATGTTCTTCCAAAGAAGGAAGTTGCTCTCTTAACTAAGGAAATGGACAAGCTTGAAAAATTCTTTGGCGGTATCGAAGATATGCCAAGAATTCCAGATGTCTTATTCGTAGTAGACCCTAAGAAAGAAAAAATTGCGGTTCACGAAGCTAACATTTTAGGTATCCCAGTTGTAGCTATGGTTGATACCAACACTGATCCAGATCCAATCGATGTAGTTATCCCATCAAACGATGACGCTATTCGTGCTATTCGTTTGATCGCAGGTGCTATGGCTGATGCCGTTGTTGAAGGCCAACAAGGTCAAGACGATGAATCAGTTGAAGTTGACTTCAAGGAAAATGCAGACGGTTCAGAAGAAATCGTTAGCGCTGAAGAAAACCCAGAAGACTAGTTTTTATTGTTAGTTCCGTAGGAGGGACCTATTAATGGCACAAATTACTGCAAAATTAGTTAAAGAATTACGTGAACGTACTGGTGCCGGCGTTATGGACGCTAAGAAGGCATTGGTAGAAGTTGACGGTGACATGGACAAGGCTATTCAATACCTTCGTGATAAAGGTATGGCTAAGGCCGCTAAAAAGGCTGACCGTGTTGCAGCTGAAGGTTTGACCGGTGTTTACGTTAATGGTAATGTTGCAGCTATTACTGAAGTTAACTCAGAAACTGACTTTGTTTCTTCAAATGACAAGTTTGTTAACTTAGTAAAGGAAGCAACTAAGACTATTGCTGAAGGTCAACCTGCTGATATGGAAGCAGCTAAGGAATTAAAGATGGACGATGGTTCAACTTTAGACCAAGCATTTGTTAATGCTACTGCTACTATCGGTGAAAAGATTGTTTTACGTCGTTTTGCTTTAGAAGAAAAGAATGACGACCAAGAATTCGGTGCTTACCAACACAATGGTGGCCAAATTGGTGTTATCACTGTTTTAGAAGGTGCAGATGCTGCAACTGCTAAGCACTTGGCTATGCACATCGCTGCTATGAGCCCTAAGGTTATTTCACCAGACGAATTAGATGATCAATTTATCACTGATCAATTAGCTGTGATGAACCACAAGATTGACCAAGACAATGAAAGTCGTGCATTGGTACATAAGAAACCATTACCTCACCTTGTTTACGGTTCAGCTAAGCAATTAACTGATGATGTTTTGGCTAAGGCTAAGGAAGACATCAAGGCTGAACTTAAAGAAGAAGGTAAGCCAGAAAAGATTTGGGACAGAATTATTCCTGGTAAGATGCAACGCTTTATCGATGATAATACTCAAGTTGATAAGCAATTTGCAGTTTTATCACAAGACTATATTATGGACGACAGCAAGACTGTTGGCGAATTCTTGAAAGAAAAAGGCGCCAAGTTAGTTGCTTTCCAACGTTATGAAGTTGGTGAAGGTATCGAAAAGAAGCAAGAAGACTTCGCTGCTGAAGTTCGTGAACAAATGAAGTAGTCATTAGTATATAATTATCATAGAAAGGAGGAGTACACCGTGTGCTCCTTCTTTTTTTGTAAAAATTTTGTAGTGTTTTAAGTGTTAAAAGACATTGCGGCATTAGATATGGTAGAATAATTAAAGCTATTAGAGGAGGTCATTATGAGTCAAGTTAAATATAAACGTGTAATTTTAAAAATATCAGGTGAAGCTTTAGCAGGTGACAAGGGTACGGGGATTAATCCTACTGTAATTGGTCACTTAGCTAAAGAAATCAAATCAGTTCATGATTTAGGTGTTGAAATTGGTATCGTCTGTGGTGGCGGTAACATGTGGCGTGGTGAAACTGGCGCTAAGTTGGGTATGGAACGTGCTCAAGCAGATTACATGGGTATGTTAGCAACTATCATGAATGGTTTAGCTTTGCAAGATGGTCTTGAAAAAATAGGTGTTCCTACTAGAATGCAAACTTCAATTGAAATGAGACAGATTGCGGAGCCTTACATTAGAAGAAGAGCTTTGCGTCACCTTGAAAAGGGTCGTGTAGTCATTTTTGGTGGTGGTACTGGTAATCCATACTTCTCAACTGATACTACTGCAGCCCTTCGTGCAGCTGAAATTGGTGCTGATGTAATTTTGATGGCTAAAAACGGTGTTGATGGTGTTTACTCAGCTGATCCAAAGACTGATCCTTCAGCAACTAAGTTCTCAGAATTAACTCAACTTGATTTAATTTCAAAGGACTTGAAGGTCATGGATAGAACTGCAAGTTCACTTTCAATGGATACTGAAATTCCATTAATTGTCTTTAACGTTAATACTCCAGGCAATATCAAGAAGGTTGTATTGGGTGAAAATATTGGTACTGTTATTAGAGGTGATAAATAATGAATAACGAAACTATTGAAAAAGCAAAAACTAAAATGACGGATTCTATTAAGGTTTATCAAAAGAGATTAGCTTCTATCCGTGCAGGTGTTGCTAACGCTGCTCTTCTTGATAATGTCCAAGTAGAATACTATGGGGCACCAACTCCATTGACTCAAATGTCTAGTATTACCATTCCTGAACCACGTGTATTGCTTATTACTCCATATGATCAAAATTCATTAGATGATATTGAACATGCATTGTTGGCTTCAAACTTAGGATTAACTCCGGCAAATGATGGTAAAGTAATTAGATTAGTAATCCCTCAACTCACTGGTGAAAGAAGAGAAGAAATTGCCAAAGAAGTTGGAAAATTTGCGGAAGAAGCTAAAATTGCTGTGAGAAATGTTCGCCGTGATGCCATGAATACTTTGAAAAAAGATGAAAAGAATGGTGATATTACTGAAGACGAACAACGTAACTTAGAAAAGCAAGTACAAAAAGTAACTGATGATGCTGCTAAGCAGATTGACCAACTTGCTGATGAAAAGCGTAAGGAAATTACTCAAGGTTAAAGATGAGTAATAAGGATAATGAATTAAATCATTTAGCCATTATTATGGATGGTAATGGACGTTGGGCAAAAAAGAGGCATAGACCTCGTTTTGTTGGCCATCGAGAGGGAATGGATAATGTTGAGCGGATTACTTTAGCTGCTGATAAATTAGGAATTAAAGTTTTGACACTTTATGCTTTTTCTACTGAGAATTGGGCTCGTCCTAAAGAAGAAGTAGCTTACTTAATGAACCTCCCTGTTCGCTTTTTTGATAAATACATGCCAACATTGATGGAAAATAATGTTAAGGTAAATATCATGGGCTATTTGGATGAATTGCCTGAAAAGACTTATCGCATTGTTCAACGTGCAATGTCAGAGACGGCCAATAATACAGGCTTAATTCTGAATTTTGCTTTTAACTACGGGTCAAGAAGAGAAATTACGTCTGCTATGCAGGAGCTCGGTGGAATGATTGAAGCTGGTTCACTGAAAAGCGAAGAAATTACTGAAAAAATGATTTCAGACCATTTGATGACTAAAAACTTTGGTCCATATCAAGATCCGGATTTATTAATTAGAACGTCCGGTGAACAGCGAATTTCTAATTTCTTATTATGGCAATTAGCATATTCAGAACTTGCCTTTAGCGAAAAAAATTGGCCAGATTTTGATGAAAATGATTTAAAAAAATTTGTAGAAGATTATAAGCACCGTAACCGGCGCTTTGGTAAAGTAGACGAATCGGATAGTTAAATATGAAACAACGTACAATTACGGCAATTATTGCCTTATGTCTTTTTATTCCAATTGTGCTCGCAGGTGGCCTTTGGATGGATTGGCTGACTGTATTATTCGCAGCAGTTGGCATTAGCGAAATCTTTTTAATGAAGAAACAAATCTTAGTTTCTTTTAATTTTTTGTTAGCCTTACTTGCAACTTTAACCTGGACAGTTCCAGACTCATTCTTTAAAGTATTTCCTTCAAATATCACTAAATTAGGTGTGTTTTATGGAATTATTATGTTGTTCTTGACTTGGACTGTTCTTTCAAAGAATAAAACCACTTTTGATGATGTAGGTGTATATATTTTGGCTGCACTTTACATTGGAATAGGTTTTCACTATATGGCAGCCATTAGAGCATACCCACAAAACGGTTTAGCATTGCTGGGTTATGTTTTTGTTGTTGTTTGGTCCACTGATATCGGTGCCTACATGATTGGACGTAAGATTGGAAAACATAAATTGTGGCCAGTTATTAGTCCTAATAAAACATGGGAGGGCTCGATCGGTGCAGTTATTTGTGCCTTAATTTGTAGTGCCATCTATATGGCAATTCTTGGCAGCTTTGGTATTAACTTTGGTGTATCTGAATTAACGATGATTATTCTGGCCTTTTTCTTATCAATTGTTGGTCAAATGGGTGATTTAGTTGAATCAGCTTACAAGCGTTTCTATGGTGTGAAAGATTCCGGAAAGATTTTGCCGGGTCATGGTGGTATCCTGGATCGCTTTGATAGTATGCTGTTTGTATTGCCAGTAGTGGCTACAATTTTAGGTATTGTTCATTAGGAGAATTTTTTATTGAAGGGTATACTAATCTTTATCGTCGTCTTTGGTATATTGGTATTTGTCCATGAATTTGGGCATTTTATCGTAGCCAAAAAGTCAGGTATTTTGGTTAGAGAATTCTCAATTGGAATGGGTCCAAAGCTTTTTCAAATTAGACGTAACCCCACCACTTATACCATTCGTTGGTTACCACTTGGTGGGTATGTTCGTTTAGCAGGCGCTGACGATGAAAGCAAGCTGGATCCTGGTATGACGGTTGTTTTACAATTGAATGAACAAAATGAAGTAGTGAGAATTGATGCTTCAGAAAGCGAAATACCAATTGAAGGAATTCCCGTTCAAGTAACAAAGGCTGATCTAGTAGACGATTTAATAATTAAGGGTTACGAAAATGGCGATGAAAATGATCCAGTAACTTATCACGTAGCTCATGATGCAACTATTATTGAAAAAAACGGAACTGAATTAATTATTGCGCCTCGAGATACACAATTTAATCAAGCTAATGTTTGGCAAAAGTTGGCAACTAATTTTGCTGGACCTTTTATGAACATTCTTCTTGGGTTTGTAGTATTTTTAATCTGGACATTTACAGTTCCAGGTCCAGCAACAACTACAGTTGGATCAACTCAGGCTAATTCACCAGCGCGTGATGCAAAAATTGTGACTGGTGATCAGATTGTGGCAATTAATGGACAAAAGATTAATAATTTTGATCAAGTGTCACAGCAGATTAATCAAAGTAAAGGCAAGGCCTTACACTTTGAATTAAAGAAAAATGGTCAAATTAGGAAAGTTACAGTTAAGCCAAAAGCTCATAAAATTCAAAAACAAACAGTTTATCAAATTGGTATTGTAGCTAAGAGCAATGAGAATGCAGTTGTTAAATTAAAACGTGGCTGGGATACAGCTGTTTCAACTACCGGTCTGATTTTCAGAGCCGTAGGTAACTTATTTAGCCACTTTAGTTTGAATAAATTATCAGGTCCAGTTGGAATTTATTCTCAAACTTCACAAGTTTCACAAATGGGCTTTACTTATGTATTAGCCTTTTTAGGAATGATTTCGATTAATTTGGGAATTGTCAATTTAATTCCAATTCCTGGGCTTGATGGTGGTAAACTTTTATTGAACTTAATTGAATTAGTTCGCGGTAAACCGATTTCTGAAGAACATGAGGCAATTGTTGAATTAATTGGTTTCGGCTTATTATTAGTTTTAATTATTGCAGTTACAGGTAACGATATCTATCGCTATTTTATTAAATAATTATATTTTTTACTTTAGGAGATAAGAATGCGTCAATCAAAATTTTTTATGCCAACTTTGAAGGAAGCACCATCAGATGCAGTGGCTGAAAGTCATAAGCTGATGATTAGAGGTGGGTATATTCGTCAAGTCACAGCTGGAGTTTATGCTTATCTTCCATTAGGCTACCGTGTTTTACGCAAGGCTGAGGGAATCATTGAACAAGAAATGGATAAAATTAATGTTCCAGAAATGATTATGCCTCATTTACTTCCTGCAACTTTGTGGCAAGAAAGTGGCCGTTACAAGAAATATGGTGCAGAAATGTTCAAGTTAAAAGATCGTCATGGACGTGAAAGCTTGCTTGGACCTACACATGAAGAAACTTTTACCGAAATTATTGCCAAGAACTTAAAGAGTTACAAACAAATGCCACTTGCTTTGTATCAAATTCAGACTAAGTTTCGTGATGAGAATAGACCTCGTTTTGGCCTTCTTCGTGGGCGTGAATTTGTAATGCTTGATGGTTACAGTTTTGCTGCAACTCGTGATCAATTGGATGAACAATTTGATGATCAAAAAAATGCATATAAGCGTATCTTTAAACGTGCCGGTGTTACTGTTCACCCTGTAATTGCTGACTCAGGTACAATGGGAGGTAAAAACTCTACTGAATTTCAAGCCCCTGCTGCTATCGGTGAGGATACAATTGCTACTAATGAAAAAGGAACATATGCTGCCAACCTTGAAATGGCTAAGAGTATTGATACTTTCAAGCAAGAACCAGAAGATGCTAAGCAATTAACTAAGGTAGCTACGCCAGGCTGCGATACAATTGAAAAATTAGCTAAATTCCTCGATGTACCAGCTACTAGAATTGTTAAAAGTATTTTATACATTGCTGATGACCAAAAAGTTTTAGTATTAATCCGTGGTGACAAGCAAATCAATGAGGTTAAGTTGGGTCATATCCTTGACGCTGATGAGGTTCATGAAGCAAATACTGCTGATTTAAAGGAAATCACTGGTAGTGAAAAGGGTGGCGTTGGTCCTGTTAATGCAGATTGGGCTGATAAGATTATTGCAGATGAAACTGTTAAGAATCTTTACAACGTTGTAGTTGGTGCAGGTGAAACCGATTATCAATTTGAAAATGCTAACTTAGACCGTGATTTCAAGGTGGATGAATTTGCTGATATTCGGACTGCTAACGAAGGTGAACCAGATCCTGTTGATCATTTACCACTTAAGTTCACTACTTCAATTGAAGTTGGTCACATTTTCAAGTTGGGTACTTATTACACTAAGACCATGGGTGCAGATTTCTTAGATCAAAATGGTAAAGCAAAGCCTGTCATCATGGGTTCATACGGTATTGGCGTTACTAGAATGTTATCAGCAGCTGTTGAACAACACTTAACTGAACGTGGTGTTGCATGGCCAAAGGAAATCGCTCCATTTGCAATACATATTGTTCAAATGAAGATGAATAAAGAAGATCAAACTGAATTAGCTGAAAAACTTGAAAAGAAATTCAGTGAAAAGTATGATGTTTTATACGATGATCGTAAAGAGCGTGCTGGTGTTAAGTTTGCTGATGCAGATTTAGTCGGTGCACCAATTAGAATTACGATTGGTAAGAAGGCTGCTGATGGCATTGTTGAAGTTAAGCGACCAACTGATGACAAAGCAACCGAAATGTCAATTGATGAATTAGATAAGTTTGTAAATCAAGAGTTAGGATAATTTTTGTGGCAAATAAAAACGATCTTTTCTTAAAATTGCTCAAACAGGTTCAATTTCCTGATAGTTTTGAAGACAATGCGCTTCTACAAAAAGGGAAAATTGAAAACGTGGATGTTTACGCTAAAGAACACAGGTGGGATATCCACGTTTTTTTTGATACTCCCTTGATGTATGACACCTATGTAGCATTAAGAAAAGCTGTAGAAGAAACTTTTTCTTCTTTTGTAAATGTAAGATTTTATGTTGGAACAGCTGATGGTTCTGATCAATATTTACCAGATTATTGGCATTATGTAGTTCAAAATTCAAATATTTTGCAACCTGTGGCTCGTGAATTTTTGGCTGGCCAAAAACCTAAAAAAGTTGATGGCCGCTGGGTTATTCCAGTTGATAATAATGTGATTGATGGTTTAATTGAGCAGAAGGCTTTAGATGATTTAGCTGAAGAGATGCGTGATTATGGCTTCTTTAATTTGAAATTTATAACTCAGCTGGATCAGACAAGTTCTAAAAACAATTTAGAAAGTTTGCAGGAGTTGCAACAAGAGCATGAAAAAAGCATGCAGGAAGTCTTTGAGAAGACGCCAGACAAACCTAAACCGCAACAACCTAAACAGTATCCAACTAGACGTACTAATTATGGTAAACGTAAATTAGATGAAAATGCTCCAATTACACAAATTAAAGAGCTGGAAGATGGCGTACGTAATGTAGTAATTGAGGGAAATATTTTTAATGTTGAAACTCGTGAGCTTAAATCTGGTGCAATCATTTTTTCTGGCGAAATTACGGATTATAGTGATTCAATTGCATTTAAGAAATTTGTTTCTAATAAAGATGAAATTGAAGAGCTATCTGCAATTAAACCAGGAACTTGGGCTAAAATGCAGGGGTCAGTTGCTGATGATCAATATATACATGATGTAGTTTTTAATATTAGTAGCTTAGAGACTGTCGAGCATGTTGGGCGAACTGAAAAATACGAAGGTGAGCCTAAACGAGTTGAACTACATGTTCATACTAATATGAGTCAGGTTGACGCAACTAATACTCCGACGGACTTTATTAAAACTGCTAAGAAGTTTGGACAAAAGGCAATTGCGATTACCGATCATGGTGATGTTCAATCATTCCCTGAAGCATATAGCAGTGGTAAAGCACTGGACATGAAAATATTGTATGGTGTAGAAGCTAATATGATTGATGATCATGCTTTACTAGTTTTGAATCCTGCACCGATGACCTATGAAGACCGCGAGTTTGTAATTTTTGACGTTGAAACTACGGGGTTGTCATCTGTTTACGACACAATTATCGAGATTGGTGCGGTTAAGATGAAGAACGGAGAAGTGCTTGAACGCTTTGATAAGTTCATTAATCCGCACCATCCTTTAAGTGAGCAAACTATTAATTTGACTTCAATTACAGATGAAATGGTTGGCGCAGCCGATGATGAAGCAGTTGTCATTAAGCAATTCCAAGACTTTTATGGCGATCGACCACTGTGTGGACATAACGTTCAATTTGATGTTGGGTTTGTTAATGCAGCATTAAGACGTGCAGGGCTAAAAGAAATTACTCAGCCAGTAGTTGATACACTTGAAGTATCGCGTTTACTACATCCAGAGCAGAGTCGCCATACTTTAGATTCATTAGCTAAGAAGTATAATGTTTCCTTGGAACACCATCACCGGGCAAATCAGGATGCTGAAGCAACTGGCTATTTAATGTTTAAATTGTTAGATGCTTTTAATAAAAAGTATCATGAAAATAATTTGAATAATTTGAATGGCTATGCAGCACATGGTGAAGTTTATAAACGAGCCCGTCCTTCCCATATGACAGTTTTGGCAAAGGATCAAGCTGGATTAAAGAATCTTTACAAATTAGTATCAATTGCCAGCACGAAGGACTTTTTCCGTATTCCTCGTACGCCGAAGTCAGATTTGGCTCGTTTGCATGATGGTTTACTTTATGGTTCTGGTTGTTGGCAAGGCGATGTCTTTATCGCAATGATGCAAAAAGGTTACGACGAAGCAAGAGAAAAAGCTAAATTTTATGATTATCTTGAAGTTCAACCTCCAGCAACCTATTCGCAATTAATTGCTGATGGTTTGATTAAGGATGAAGATCAATTACATGAAATTATTGAAAATATTATTAAATTAGGGAAGGAATTAAATAAGCCTGTAGTTGCAACTAGCGATGCCCACTACGTTGACCAAAAGGACGCTATTTATCGTAAAATCTTGATTGCGGCTCAGAGATCAAACCCTAGTCGAAATAAGCCACAGCCAGATTTGCATTTCTATTCAACACAGGAAATGCTAGATGCATTTTCATTCTTAGGCGAAGATGTGGCTAAGAAAATTGTTATTGACAATACCAATAAAATTGCTGATGAATTGTCAGAAATTCAGCCAATTAAAGATGGGTTATACCCACCACATATTGAACATGCCGATGAAGAAATGAAGAAGTTGACCTATGATAAGGCTTATGAATTATATGGTAAGCCATTACCGAAGATTGTTAAGGATCGAATAGATTTGGAATTAAATTCCATTATTTCGAATGGTTATGCGGTTATTTACTTGATTTCTCAGCGTTTAGTAGCTAAGTCAAATAAAGATGGCTATTTGGTAGGTTCTCGTGGTTCTGTTGGCTCTAGTCTAGTAGCAACGATGTCAGGAATTACTGAAGTTAATCCATTAGCTCCACACTATCGTTGTCCTAACTGTAAGTATTCACAATTCTTTGAAAATGGGGAATATGGTTCTGGTTTTGACTTGCCTGATAAAGATTGTCCAAAATGTGGAACTCCATTAGTTAAAGATGGACAAGATATTCCATTTGCGACTTTCTTAGGATTTCACGGCGATAAGGTTCCTGATATCGATTTGAACTTCTCAGGTGACTATCAACCAGTAGCCCATAATTTTATTCGAGTAATGTTTGGACCAGATAATTCATATCGTGCTGGAACGATTGCGACTGTTGCGGATAAGACTGCTTACGGTTATGCTAAACACTACGATGAAGAGCATGATTTAAAGCTAAGAAATGCGGAATTAGACCGTTTGGCAGCTGGTGTCCGTGGTGTCAAAAGAACTACTGGTCAACACCCTGCAGGAATTGTTGTAGTGCCCGATGATATGGACATTTACGATTTTACACCGGTATCGTATCCAGCCGATGATGTAAATGCCGCTTGGTTGATTACTCACTATGACTTCCACTCTATTCATGATAATATTTTGAAGTTTGATATTCTGGGACATGATGATCCAACTATGATTCGTCACTTGCAGGATTTGTCTGGGATTGATCCATTGACTATTCCACCCGATGACCCTGGAGTCATGTCATTATTTTCTAGTCCTGATATTTTAGGTGTTACTCCAGAGCAGATTCAATCAGAAACTGGAACTTTGGGTGTTCCAGAATTTGGTACCCGTTTTGTTAGAGGAATGCTTGAGGAGACTAAGCCAACGACATTTTCTGAATTATTACAGATTTCAGGTTTGTCCCATGGGACTGATGTATGGCTAGGAAATGCTGAGGACTTAATCAATCAAGGAATTTGCAAACTGAAAAATGTAATTGGTTGTCGTGACAACATCATGATGGACTTAATTCACTGGGGCGTTAAGCCAGAAGTTGCCTTTTCAACAATGGAATCCGTTCGTCATGGTCGTGGCATCAGCGATGAAAATATGGCTATTTTAAAGAAAAATAAGAATATTCCAGATTGGTATATTCCTTCTTGTCTGAAGATCAAGTACATGTTCCCTAAGGCTCACGCTACGGCTTACATTTTAATGGCTCTACGAATTGCTTGGTTTAAAGTATATTATCCTGAAATCTATTACACAGCTTACTTTTCAGTTCGTGCCGATCTATTTGATTTGGTTGCAATGAGTCATGGTAAGAATACTGTTAAGGCTGCAATGAAGGAAATTCAGGATAAAGGAAACGATGCATCAGCTAAGGATAAGAGTTTGATGACCGTGCTAGAAATAGCTAATGAATGTCTAGAACGAGGGATTAAGATCAAAATGGTTGATATTGATCAATCTGAAGCAACTGACTTTAAGATCTTAGATAAGCATACAATTTTAGCACCGTTCAATGCTGTTCCTGGTTTGGGGGATAATGCAGCTAAGCAGATTGTAGCTGCTCGTGCAGAAAAGAAGTTTTTGTCTAAAGAAGATTTAGCTAAGCGCGGTAAAGTATCACAAACAATTATGAATTATTTCGAAGAAAATGGTGTCTTGGAAGGGATGCCAGATGAAAATCAATTATCACTTTTCTGATAGTTAAATTTTACAAGATCAGGTAAAACATGGTATACTACGTATGAAGTTCGAATAGGTAAATTCGAGTGAGCAGTGATGCTCACTCTTTTTATTACGGAGGAAAATTTTTGTCTAAAGTTATAGATTCTGTTCGTCCAGTTGTCGAAACAATTATTGATGAACATGGTGACATGTTGGTTGATATGGAATACGTTAAAGAAAAAGGGCAAAATTATTTACGCATTTATGTTGATCGCCAACCAAACGGTATTGACATTGATGAGATTGCAGCTTTAAGTGAACTTGTTTCCGAAAAGCTGGATGCTCTTGATCCCGATCCACTTCCAGATCCTTATGTTTTGGAATTATCATCTCCAGGGGCAGAACGACCAATCAAAACAAAAGCTGATTGGGAAAAAGCTCTGAATGATTACATTCATGTCGGTCTTTATCAAAAGATTGAGAATAAAAAAATGTATGAAGGTACACTCAAGTCTTATAATGATGACGAAGTTGTATTAGAAATAAAAGATAAGACAAGACGAAAAACATTAACTGTTCCCCGTAAGTTAATTGCAAATATTCGTTTTGCAATTGAATTTTAGAAAGGTTGATCAAAAACTTATGTCTAAAGAAATGCTAGAAGCGTTTGCTACTTTGGAAAATACCAAGGGCATTAAGCAAGATGTTATTGTTGATGCAATTAAAGCCGCTTTGGTAGCTGCATACAAAAAGAATTATAATCAAGCACAAAACGTTGAAGTTGATTTTGATGAAAGAAAAGGTAACTTCAAGGTAATGGCAGTTAAAACTGTTGTTGACGAAGTGCAAGATGACCGTCTTGAAGTTAGTTTAAAGGATGCTTTGACAATTAATCGTGCTTATGAAGTAGGCGACGAAATTCGTTTTGAAGTAACACCTAAAAATTTTGGTAGAATTGCTGCCCAAACTGCTAAGCAAGTTATCATGCAACGTCTACGTGAAGCCGAAAGAAACCATATTATTGATGAATATTCACAATATGAAGATGAATTGGTTACTGGTACTGTGGAAAGACGCGACAATCGTTTCGTTTATGTAAAGATTGGTAATGTTGAAGCTGTTATGCCTCACCGTGATCAAATGCCAAATGAGGTTTACAATCCCCAAGACCAGATTCGTGTACTAGTAACTCATGTTGGCTCCGATAGCAAGGGTGCACAAATTACAGTCTCAAGAACTGCTCCTGACATGGTTAAACGATTGTTTGAACAAGAAGTTCCAGAAATTTATGATGGAACCGTTGAAATTGTTTCAATCGCACGTGAAGCAGGTGACAGAACTAAGATGGCTGTTAAGTCAAATGATCCTAACATCGATCCGGTAGGTACCTGTGTAGGCCAAAAGGGTGCTCGTGTACAAAATGTAGTTAACGAACTTGGCGGTGAAAATATTGATATCGTTAAGTATGAAGAAGATCCATCTGACTTTATTGCTAATGCATTAAATCCAGCAGAAGTGATTGCGGTTCAATTTGGTGATGATGAAGAAGAAAAAAGTGCTTTAGTTATCGTACCAGATTACCAGTTATCACTTGCAATTGGTAAGAAAGGTCAGAACGTTCGCTTAGCTGCTCGTTTGACAAGCTATAAGATTGATATTCGTCCTGAATCTGAAGTAGAATTTGTAGATGAAAAAACAAATGATACAGCTGATGCTGCAGATAGTAGCGAAACTTCTGAAAATGTTGAAAGTACAGATGGCGCTGCTGACGTTGAAAGCTCAGATGATACAACTACTGTAGAAGATTCAAGTAAAGAAGATAAAACTGAAGAATAGGTGATTTTTTTGAAAAAAAGAAAAATCCCAATGCGGAAGGATTTATTAACCGATACAATGCAGCCCAAGAAGGAATTAGTACGTATTGTTATCGATAAAGAAAAAAATGTGTCAGTTGATCCAACAGGTAAAAAGGCTGGTCGCGGCGCATATGTTTCCCTTGATCCAAGTAAGATTGAAGCTGCTAAAGAGAAGAATGTATTAGAACGTAGTTTAGGTGCGAAAGTTCCAGATACTTTTTACGATGAGCTTTACTCTTATGTTGATCATCAAAAGGCAAGAAAAGAATTATTTGGTGATAAATAAGATTGCAAAATAGACAAAAAGCAATTAATTTGTTAGGTTTAGCTGAGCGTGCTGGTAAGTTAACTACCGGTACAGAGACAGTCATTAATGAACTTAATAAGCATAAAATCAAAGCGGTTATTATGGCTAGTGATGTTCAAGACAACACGGCAGAAAAAGTAAACCGCGCTGCCAGAAAAGACAATATTCCTATGATAACTATGTTTACTGCCATTGAATTGTCAAAGGCAATTGGCAAAAAACGCAAAGTTTTAGGATTAACTGATGCTGGTTTTGCTAAGGCGTTAGTTAAAAAAATAAATGAAGGAGTGTGATTGGATGGCAAAGAAAAGAATTTATGAAATCGCAAAAGAAGTCGGCGTTGATAACAAAGTTGTAGTCCAAAAAGCAAAGGATTTAGGCTTAGATGTAAAGAACCACATGTCATCAGTAGATGATTCACAGGTTGCAAAGTTAAAGAATAGTTTCCAAAACTCCGCTCCTGCTGCAAAATCTTCTAATAAAAAGAATAAAATAAAAATCTCTGTTTCTTCTATTCGCAAAAATGAAAAGAAGCAAGAAGATAATAATAGTTCTAAGAATTCTAAGAGACGCAATAATAAACGTCGTTCAAATAATCACGGTCATGAGAATAAAAATGATCGTAGAAATAATACAGGTAAGCCAAAGGCAGCTGCTTTGTTACAACAATTTAAACAAAAGCAACGGGCAGAAGAAGGGCAACTTAATCGTGAAGCCCAAAAAGCCAGAAAAGAATATCATGAGCAATTAAGACATCCAAAACAAGAACAGCCAGTGAAAGATAATAAGAAAACAACCAACCACAAAGATAACAAGAAGAAAGCAGAACCAGTAGAAAAGAAAGTTATTGGTCCTAAGATTTTAAAGCCTTCTCCAGCTCGTTTGAAGAAGAATCAACCTGCAGCTTCAGCTAAGGAGCGTGTACAAGTTTCTATTCCTGAGGCTCCAAAAGAAGAAAAGCGCGATAATAATCGTGGTCGCAACATGGGCAAACCAGGACGTAAGGGTAAGAATCAATTTGACAATGGTCGTAGCGAACATTCAGACCGTTCAGAGAGAAAGCGGCGTAAGAATAAAAAACGTCAACAAGAGCAAAAGCCAAAGAAAACACTTACTAAGCGTAAGGAACGTCCATTACCAGAAACATTAGTTTACGAAGAAGGTATGAACGCTCAAGATATTGGTAAGTTAATTCACCGTGAACCAGCTGAAATTGTTAAGAAACTCTTCATGCTTGGCGTGATGACTAACCAAAACCAATCTTTGGATAAAGATACAATTGAACTTTTAGCTGCTGAATATGGTATCAATGCTGAGCAAAAAGTTCATGAAGACATCTCTGATATTGATAATATCTATGACAAGAGAATGGAAGAGTCAAAGGAATCTAAAAACCAGGTTAAACGCCCACCAGTTGTTACAATCATGGGACACGTTGACCATGGTAAGACCACTTTACTTGATCGTCTTCGTCATACTCATGTTTCAGCTCATGAAGCTGGTGGTATTACTCAAAAGATTGGTGCTTACCAAGTTAGATTAGATGATCGCTTAATTACATTCTTGGATACACCAGGACACGCAGCATTTTCTAACATGCGTGCACGTGGTGCTGAAATTACTGATATTGTTGTACTGGTTGTTGCTGCAGATGATGGTGTAATGCCACAAACTGTAGAAGCAATTGACCATGCAAAGAGTGCTAATGTTCCAATAATTGTAGCAATTAACAAGATGGATAAGCCAGGTGCAAATCCACAACACGTAACTGAGGAATTAATGAAATACAATTTGATTCCTGAAGATTACGGTGGTGATACTATCTTCGTTAATATTTCAGCTAAGACAGGTCAAAATGTTGATGACTTATTACAAATGATCTTGTTGCAATCTGATGTGATGGAACTTAAGGCTAATCCAACTGAAATGGCAATTGGTACTGTGATTGAAGCTCGTTTGTCACGTGGTCGTGGACCTGTAGCAGACGTTTTAATCCAACAAGGTACACTTAATGTTGGTGACCCGATTGTTGTTGGTAACACTTTTGGTCGTGTTCGTACTATGACTAATGATCGTGGACGTCAAGTTAAGAAGGCTACACCATCAGAACCTGTTGAAATTACTGGTTTGAACGATGTGCCTGAATCTGCTGATAAGTTAGTTGAATTTAAGGATGAAAAGACCGCTAGAAGTGTTGGTGAAGCTAGAGCACAACAAGCTTTACAAAAGTCTCGTGAAAATGTTCAACACGTAACTCTTGATAACCTCTTCGATACTATGAAGAAGGAAAACATGAAGGAAGTTGACATTGTCTTGAAGGCTGATGTTCAAGGTTCTGTAGAAGCTTTACAACAATCGCTTGAAAAGATTGAAGTTGAAGGCGTACGTGTAAATATCATTCACTCAGGTGTAGGTGCCATTAATGAATCAGATGTAACTTTGGCTGGTGCATCAAATGCATTTATTATTGGGTTCAACGTTCGTCCAACTGCTACTGCTAAGAGCCAAGCTGAAACCGATGGCGTAGATATTCGTCTTTACAGCATTATTTACAAGGCTATTGATGATGTTACTGCTGCCATGAAGGGTATGCTTGAACCAACTTATGAAGAAAAGGTTATCGGTAATCTTACTGTTCGTGAAACTTGGAAGGTTTCTAAGGTTGGTACAATTGCTGGTTCCTTCGTTGATAAGGGCTTGGTTAAGAATGATTCTAAGATTAGAGTTATTCGTGATGGTATCGTTAAGTATGATGGTGAAATTGCTTCACTTAAGAGATTTAAAGATGATGTTAAGGAAGTTAAGCAAGGTAACGATTGTGGTTTAACGATTAAGGACTACAACGACATTAAAGTTGGCGACGAATTCGAAGTTTACGAAATGCAACAAGTTGAGCCTAAGTAATTACTATTAGGAGGAAAACATGAAGCATAGAATTGGTCGTGTTGAAGGTGAAATTCTACGCGAATTAACCAAGATTTTACAAAAGAATATTCGTGATCCGCGCTTAAGTGGTGTAACTATTACCGCAGTTGAATGTACGAATGATCTTTCATATGCAACTGTTTATTACAGCCTGCTAACTGAAGATGAGCATAAGGAAGAAGAGGTTCAGGCAGGTTTTGAAAAGGCAAAAGGCATGATGCGTCATTTGCTTGGTCAAACATTAACTGTTTATAAGGTTCCTGAATTAATTTTTAAACGTGATAATTCAGTTTTGTATGGTAGTAAGATTGACCGTTTGATTGCAGAAGTTAAGAAACAAGATGCTAAGCGGGAAAGCAAATAAAAAAGAGGGCGCCGTGATGGTGCCCTTTTTTGTTGAAAAGAATAGGGAATAATTATGTTAAACGGAATTTTAGTTATTGATAAAGATAAAGGGATGACTAGTGCAGATGTAGTTTATCATTTGCGCCGCGTATTACATATTAGAAAAATAGGACATGCTGGTACGCTTGATCCTGAGGTGACAGGCGTTTTACCAATTGCTATTGGTCAGGCTACTAAATTAATTGAAATGATGCATACTAGGCCAAAAGAATATATTGGCACGGGACTATTTGGTTATAGCACAGATAGTTATGATGCAACTGGAACTGTTTTAAAAGAAAAAAAGTTGATTCAGCCTTTTTCTGGTGCAGAAATTCAAGAAAATATGAATAAATTTGTAGGAGAAATTGTTCAAGTGCCTCCAATTTATTCTGCTGTTAAAGTGAATGGTAAACATCTTTATGAATATGCGCGTGAAGAGATTGAAGTCGAGCGACCTCAGAGAAAGGTTGAAGTCAAACAATATGATCTAACTAAAGAACCAGTTTTTGATATAAATACTGGGCAAGAAAGCTTTGATTTTAAGATTAAATGCAGCAAAGGCACTTATGTTAGATCGTTAGTTAATGATCTAGGTGAAAAATTAGATTGCCCCGCAACGATGACTTATTTGAGAAGAACAGCTAGTTCTGGCTTTGATATTACACAAGCAGTAAAATTAAAGGAGATTGAAGAGAATCCGAAAAAGGCCACTGAACTTATACAGCCGATTGATGCATTTTTTAAGGAATACACTCAGGTTGATTTAACTGAAGAAAAGTGGCTTAAAGTTAAAAATGGAGCGGGTATTTCGCTTGAAACTAATGCGAAAAAAGTTGCACTACGATACAATAAAAAGGTGAAAGCAATTTATGAAAAAAAAGGAAAGCTTTATCGCCCAAGCTTAATGCTGTTGCAAAATGAATAAATGAAATGAAGGAATTAGCTGTGAAAATCGTTCATTTAACATATCCTGTTAAGGAAAATATTTTATCTACTAGAATTGTGCTTGCCCTTGGCTTTTTTGATGGGGTTCATTTGGGACATCAGCGCTTAATTAATCAGGCTAAAGAAATTGCATTACAGAAGAAATTGTCATTAGTTGTGTTGACCTTTGATCGACATCCTAAGGAAGTTTATGAGTCGAAACGAGATTTTAAATACTTAGAAACTTTGGAAGAAAAAGCTAACAAAATGGCGGAATTAGGAGTAGATTATTTGGCTGTTTTACCATTTACTAAAAATTTCAGTCAAATTTCTGCACAAGAATTTGTCGATAATGTAATTGTCAGATTAAATGCTGATACCGTTGTTGCTGGCTTTGATTACACTTATGGTTCTAAGAATATTGCAAATATGGCTAATTTACCCCAATTTTCCAAAGGGCGTTTTAATATTGTAGTGATGCCAAAGCAAACTTTTAACGGTAGAAAAATTGGCTCAACTGAAATTCGTCAAGCAATTAAGGATGGTCAGATGGAATTAGCCACTGAATTAATGGGGCACCATTATGTAATGAGTGGTATCATTGGGCATGGTAAACGAAATGGTCATAAGCTAGGCTATCCAACAGCTAATTTGATTTGGGCAGAACATAAGGTGATTCCTAAAATTGGAGTTTATGCTACCAAGACTAAAGTAAATGGTAAGTGGTATAACTCCATGACTAGCGTTGGCTATAATGTAACCATTAATCAGGACAAGAAGATATATATTGAATCTAATATTTTTGATTTTAATGAAGATGTCTATGGTAAGCCAATGAAGATCAAATGGTATAAATATACCAGAGGTGAGAAAAAATTTACCGGATTACCTGAACTGAAAGAGCAACTTGAACGAGATGAGCAAGAAATTAGGGCTTATTTTAAGCAAAAGGGTTAAGAAGCTACGTACTTTGAAAAAAGTGCGTATTTTTTGAATAAAATTAGCAATCTACTTGATTTAGTGCTAATTTCTGGTATCATATTAACTGTTAGCACCTGAGAGATGTGAGTGCTAAAAGTGAGGGCGATATAATATGTTGACCGAGCGTCAAGAGCTTATTTTAAAAACAATAATTACAGACTTTACACAAAGTCATGAGCCAGTAGGCTCAAAGACCGTAATGAAGCAGTTGCCAATTAAAGTTTCAAGTGCAACGATTAGAAATGAAATGGCCGTGTTGGAAGAGCAGGGGTTAATTGAAAAAACTCACTCTTCAAGTGGTCGAATTCCTTCAAGCGAGGGCTATCGTTATTATCTTGATAATTTAGTTGAGCCGTTGCAATTACCAGAGTCTGTTTATAATACAATAGGAAGCCAATTAGATCGACCTTTTCATCAAGTAAATGAAATTGTACAAGAAGCTGCACGAATTCTGTCAGATTTAACTAACTATACCGCATTTGCGGAAGGACCTGAGAGTCATGATGTTAGAGTCACAGGATTTAGAATTGTACCGCTGTCTCAACGACAGATTATGGCAATTTTGGTTACAAGTGATGGTAACATTCAAAATCAGGTATATGCTTTGCCACATAATATTCACGGCGAAGAAATTGAAAAGGCTGTCCGCATGATTAATGATCAGTTAATCGGAAAGAGCCTAAATGAAATCAACGTTTCGTTGCTAAGTGAATTAGCTAAAAACGAATTAGGCGGCGAACATGTGACTGAATTGCTTAGTTTAGTTGAAGATGTCGTAAAAGATGCAGCTAGTGAGCAGATGTATGTGGATGGACAGATTAATTTGCTCAATAATACTTCTGAACATGATGTAAATGACATTCGTTCTTTGTACGAGTTGATTGATCATAATAATCTGTTCACTAATTTAATGGATGCAAAGGTGGATCCAAAGTCTGGAAATTATCCAGTAAAGGTTAAGTTGGGATCTGAATTACCCAATGATTTATTAAAAAATTATAGTTTGCTGACAGCTGAGTACAGTGTTGGCTCCCATGGCAAAGGAACTATTGCTTTACTTGGGCCAACGAATATGCCATATTCACAAATGATTGGGTTGCTTGAATATTTTAGAAATGAACTAGCTAAAAAGTTGCTTGATTATTACGGCAAGTTTCAATAAAGGAGGTTAGCCGTGAGTAAAGAAGAATTTCCAAGTGAAAAAAATCTAGAGCAAACAGAAAAGACTTCTGAGCCTAAGGCTAAAAAAGAAGCCTATAAAGGTGAAGAAAAGAAGCAAGAAAAAAATAAACAAGATCAAAAATTAGCTAAAGAATTAGCTGATTTAAAAGATAAGAACAAGGATCTTGAAGATAAGTATTTGCGTAGTGAAGCAGAAATTCAAAATATGCAAAATCGCTACACTAAAGAACGTGCTCAATTAATTAAGTACGAATCTCAAAGCTTAGCGAAGGACATTCTGCCAGCAATGGACAATTTGGAAAGAGCCCTAAGCGTTGAGGCCGATGATGATGTGTCTAAGCAGTTAAAGAAGGGCGTGCAAATGACCCTGGATGCACTTGTGAAGGCAATGAAAGATCACGGTGTAGTTGAGATTGAGGCTGATGGCGTTAAATTTGATCCGACATTACATCAAGCTGTTCAAACAGTAGCAGCTGAGAATGATGATCAAAAAGATCACGTTGTTCAGGTTTTACAAAAAGGATATCAATATAAGGATAGAACACTAAGACCAGCAATGGTTGTAGTTGCTCAATAAGAGAGGAAGCTAATATATGTCAAAAGTTATTGGGATTGATCTTGGGACTACTAACTCAGCAGTTGCAGTTCTTGAAGGTAAAGAACCAAAGATTATCACTAATCCAGAAGGTAACCGGACTACTCCTTCAGTAGTTGCATTTAAAGATGGTGAAATTCAAGTCGGTGAGGTAGCAAAGCGTCAAGCTATTACCAACCCTAATACCATTGTTTCAATTAAGCGTCACATGGGTGAAGCTGATTATAAGGTTAAAGTTGGTGATAAGGAATATACACCACAAGAAATTTCAGCATTTATTTTACAATATATTAAGAAATTCTCAGAAGATTACTTGGGTGAAGAAGTTAAGGATGCTGTTATTACTGTTCCTGCTTACTTCAATGATGCTCAACGCCAAGCTACTAAGGACGCTGGTAAGATTGCTGGTTTGAATGTGCAAAGAATTATTAACGAACCAACTGCTTCAGCATTAGCCTTCGGTTTAAATAAAGATCAAGATGAAAAAGTCTTAGTATACGACCTTGGTGGTGGTACTTTTGATGTTTCTGTATTGCAATTAGGTGATGGTGTCTTCCAAGTATTGTCAACTAATGGTGATACTCATCTTGGTGGTGATGACTTTGATCACCGTATCATGGATTGGTTAATTAAGAACTTTAAGGATGAAAATGGTGTTGATTTGTCGAAGGACAAGATGGCAATGCAACGCTTAAAGGATGCTGCAGAAAAAGCAAAGAAGGACTTGTCAGGTGTATCAAGTACTCACATCTCACTTCCATTCATTTCTGCTGGCGAAGCTGGTCCATTACACCTTGAAGCAGATTTAACTCGTGCTAAGTTTGATGAATTAACTGCTGACTTGGTAGAAAAGACTAAGGTACCATTTGACAATGCATTGAAGGATGCAGGTCTTACTGTTAATGACATTGACAAGGTTATTTTAAATGGTGGTTCTACTCGTATTCCAGCTGTTCAAAAGACAGTTAAGGAATGGGCTGGTAAGGAACCTGACCATTCAATTAACCCTGATGAAGCTGTAGCTATGGGTGCAGCAATTCAAGGTGGTGTTATCTCAGGTGATGTTAAGGATATTGTTTTACTTGATGTTACCCCATTGTCACTTGGTATTGAGACCATGGGTGGTGTCTTCACTAAGTTAATCGACAGAAACACTACTATTCCAACTTCAAAGAGTCAAATCTTCTCAACTGCAGCAGATAATCAACCAGCTGTAGATGTTCACGTATTGCAAGGTGAACGTCCAATGGCTGCAGACGACAAGACTCTTGGCCGCTTTGAGTTAACTGATATTCCACCAGCACCACGTGGTGTTCCTCAAATTCAAGTTACCTTCGATATCGATAAGAACGGTATTGTAAATGTATCTGCTAAGGATATGGGTACTGGCAAGGAACAAAAGATTACTATTAAGAGTTCATCCGGTTTATCAGATGAAGAAATTAAACGTATGCAAAAGGATGCTGAAGAACACGCTGATGAAGATAAGAAGCGTAAGGAAGAAGCAGACCTTAGAAACGAAGTAGATCAATTAATCTTTACTACAGATAAGACTTTGAAAGATACTAAGGATAAGCTCTCTGATAGCGATCGTAAGCCAGTTGAAGATGCTCTTGAAGCTTTGAAGAAAGCCCAACAGGACAACAACTTGGATGAAATGAAAGAAAAGAAAGATGCTTTATCCAAGGCTGCTCAAGACTTAGCTGTTAAGTTGTATCAACAAAATGGTGGTGCTGCTGGTCAAGCTGGTCCACAAGCAGGTCCTCAAGGCCCACAAGGTGGTAATTCAAATAATGGCAACAACGGTGATGCCCAAGATGGTGAATTCCACAAAGTAGATCCAAATAAGTAATGGGTTTATAATTAAACAAAAGGAGAAAAGAACTACCCATTGAGTAGTTCTTTTCTTTTGAGAATACAAGGAGTTCAAATAGATGGCACAAGAAGATTACTATAAAGTACTTGGCGTAGATCGTGACGCCAGTGATCAGGAAATAAGTAGGGCATATCGTAAATTAGCCAAAAAATATCACCCAGATTTAAACCATGAACCTGGAGCTGAAGAAAAGTATAAGCAGGTTAACGAAGCCTATGAGGTTTTGCATGATAAGCAAAAACGTGCGCAATATGATCAATTTGGTTCTGCTGGTGTAAATGGTCAAGGTGGCTTTGGTGGTGGAGCTGGTCAAGGCTTTGGCGGTGCCGGATTTGATACTTCTGGCTTTGGTGATTTTGGCGATATCTTTGGCGATATTTTTGGTCAAGGCCGTCAACAGAGGGTTGATCCAACTGCACCACAACGTGGCCAAGATTTGGATTATCAATTGACAATTGATTTTATGGATGCCATTAAGGGCAAAAAGACCCAGGTCAGCTATACTCGAAGCGAAACTTGTGAAACTTGTGGCGGTAATGGTTGTGAAAAAGGTACACATCCAATTACCTGTGATAAATGTCATGGAACTGGTTATATGACAATTACTCAACAATCAATGTTGGGCATGATCCGTCGTCAAACCACTTGTGACAAATGTCATGGTCGTGGTGTGATTATTGAGCATCCATGTAAAACCTGTGGCGGTAAAGGAACAGTTGACCGTAAGAATACTATTGAAGTGGATATTCCAGCGGGAATCGACAATGGTCAACAACTTAGATATCAAGGCCAAGGTGAAGCAGGTATAAATGGCGGACCATATGGTGATTTATATATTAACTATCGAATTAAACCATCTAAAGATTTTGAGCGTCGTGGCCAGACTATTTATACAGAAGTACCAATCTCATTTGCTCAGGCTACTTTAGGAGATGAAATTAACGTTAAGACTGTGCATGGTGATGTAAAGCTAACTATTCCAGCTGGTACGCAACCTAATAAGAAGTTTACTTTGCGTGGACAGGGTGTGCCATATCTTCGTGGTAATGGCAATGGTGATCAAATTACTACAGTTAATATTGTTATTCCAAAGCACATTAATGATAAGCAAAAGAAAGATTTGACCAACTTTGTTCATGATGGTGGTGGCAATATTACACCACAAGAAAAAGGATTTTTTGAACGCTTAAAAGATAAGTTTAATATGTAAATGCTAAAAAAGGTTTCTGCTACTTGCAACAGAAACCTTTTTTAAGATCAATTAATTTTTTGGTGATTTTTAGAGTTTTTCTTGGAAAATATTCAATGCTGAATTTTCAATTATTATTCTAAAAACTCTGCATTTTATTGAAAATTTACTATGCTACAATTTCATCATTTATTCTAGCTTTGCTATAATTAATACATAGTAAAGGGTGAACGATTTTATGGATTTAAAAAAATTAAAAGACTATCAAAAACACATTCGAAATTTTGCTATTGTGGCGCATATTGACCATGGTAAATCGACTATTGCTGACAGAATCTTAGAATTAACTGATACAGTTAGTCAACGTCAGCTTAAAAATCAGATGTTAGATGATATGCCACTTGAACGTCAACGTGGTATTACCATTAAAATGAACTCAGTTGAAGTGAAATATCATGCTGAAGACGGTGAAGACTACATTTTCCACTTAATCGATACACCAGGACACGTTGACTTTTCATATGAGGTATCACGTTCTCTAGCTGCCTGTGAAGGTGCTTTAATGGTGGTTGATGCTTCTCAAGGTGTACAGGCTCAAACTTTGGCTAATACTTATTTGGCAATTGATGACGATTTGGCAATCTTGCCAGTAATTAACAAGATTGACTTACCATCTGCTGATGTTCCTAAGACTAAGGAAGAAATTGAAGAAATGTTAGGTTTGGATGCTTCAGAAGCTGCCGAAGTTTCAGGTAAAACCGGTCAAGGTATTAAGGACATGCTGGAAAAGGTAGTTAAAGATATTCCAGCTCCGTCTGGTGATATTACTGCTCCATTAAAAGCATTGATTTTCGACTCTAAATATGATGATTATCGCGGAGTGGTAATGTCTGTCAAAATTGAAGATGGATCTATTAAACCAGGCGATCGAATTCAAATTATGAATACTGGCAAGGAATATGAAGTCACAGAGGTTGGTGTTTCTAGTCCTCATCCAATTAAGAAGGATATTTTAATCGCAGGGGATGTAGGATATATTACTGCTAACATTAAGTCCGTTCGAGAAACACGTGTTGGTGACACAATTACTCAAGCTGATAATCCAACGGCTGAACCACTTCCAGGCTATCGTCAAATTCCACCGATGGTTTATTCTGGGATGTACCCAGTTGACAACCGTGATTATGAAGATTTGAAGGAAGCTTTACAAAAACTACAGCTGAATGATGCAGCTTTAGAATTTGAGCCTGAAACTTCAACAGCTTTAGGCTTTGGGTTTCGTTGTGGCTTCTTAGGCTTACTTCATATGGATGTTGTACAGGAAAGATTAGAGCAAGAATTTGACCTTGATCTAATCATGACAGCACCATCTGTTGATTATCATGCAATTATGAATGATGGAACAACCAAGGTGATTGATAATCCATCTGATTTGCCAGATGCTGGTGAATATAAGGAAGTTCAAGAACCTTATGTAAAAGCGGAAATTATGGTGCCAAATGATTTTGTTGGTCCAGTAATGGAGCTTTGTCAACGTAAGCGTGGTGAATTCGTTACCATGGATTACTTGGATAAGTACCGAGTTAATGTAATTTACAACATGCCATTAGCTGAAATTATTTTTGATTTCTTTGATGATTTGAAATCTTCGACTAAAGGTTATGCTTCACTTGATTATGAAATTACGGGTTATCGTGCTACTGATTTGGTTAAGATCGACATTTTGCTTAACAAGGAGCCAATTGATGCATTGAGTTTTATTGCTCACAGATCAGAAGCTCAAGATCGTGCCCGTCAAATGACTTCAATGCTAAAAAAACTAATTCCACGGCAAAACTTTGAAGTTGATATTCAGGGCGCAATTGGAGCTAAAATTATTTCTCGAGCTACAATTAAGCCATACCGAAAAGATGTTACCTGGAAAATCCATACTGGTGATCCAGATCGTCGGGCTAAGCTGCTTGAAAAACAGAAACGTGGTAAGAAGCGAATGAAAGCAGTTGGTAGAGTTGAAGTACCTCAAGATGCTTTCATGGCAGTCTTGAAGATGAACGATGATGACATCAACGGTAAATAAAAATGGCTAAAAATAAAAAAAATAGTGTAAGTACAATTTTACTTAGAGTTGCTGCTATCATATTATTGCTTGTTGGTATTGCTTTGATATTTAACAAACAGATCAGTGATCAATTAATTCATCATAATCAACAATCTACTTTAAGTGGAATAAATAGAAAGACAATTGAAGAAAACAAAAAGAAAAAAGGAATGTATGATTTTAGTAAAGTTAAGTCTTTAGGCATTGCACAAGCAGCAAGATCACAAGTGAAAAAGACTTCTGGTGCGATTGGTGCGTTAGCTATTCCCGATGTTAATATGTATTTACCGATTATGTTGGGGATGAGTGATGATGCAATGTCGACTGGTGGCGGCACGATGCGAGCCGACCAAGTAATGGGTAAGGGAAATTATCCTCTTGCAGGTCACTACATGACAGCAAAAGGTATTCTTTTCTCACCACTTGAAGATGTTAAAAAAGGTGAGTTAGTTTATTTAACTAATCTTAACAAAGTATATGTCTATCGAATTTATATGAAAAAGATTGTTGATCCAACTGCGGTTTGGCTAGTCGATAATACTAAGAAGAATATTGTAACTTTGATTACTTGTGCTGATGGCGGTAAGAATCGTTGGGCAATTCGGGGTAATCTGATTAAAACTGAAAAGGCTAACAACAATAATCTTAAGGTTTTTAAATTAAAATAAAAATTTACAATCTTTAATCAGATTTAGATTTGCGATAAAATTATAAATAGATTTTGTAATAAAGACACTCAACAATGAGTGCCTTTTCGTTTTGATGAGAGAACATAAGGTGTTTGATAATTAATGAAATGGCAAGAAAGAACAGCTGATGAATTAGCACCAGACTTGATTGAGAAATATCAACTAGGTCCCATTGCAGCCAAACTTTTTGCATTGCGGGGTATTAATACAGACGAAAAACTTGATTTTTGGTTTAATGCAACAGAAGAAAATCTGGCTGATCCAGCGTTAATGCATGACATGGATAAGGCAATTAACCGAATTAATCAAGCAATTGATAGCGGCGAAAAGATTACAATTTATGGCGATTATGATGCTGATGGAATTACTGCAACGACTATTATGACTGAAACCCTAAGCATTTTGGGCGCTGATGTTCATTATTTTATTCCTAATCGCTTCAATGATGGGTATGGTCCTAATATGGACCGCTATCAAGATATTGTAGCTGATGGAACCAGATTGATTATCACTGTTGATAATGGTGTTACTGGGATCGAGGAAGTCAAATATGCTCAAGAACATAATGTTGATGTAATCATTACAGATCATCATACTTTTCAAGAAAAGAAACCGGCAGCTTATGCTACTGTTCATTGTAATTATCCTGGCCAAAAATATCCTTTTGATGATTATTGTGGTGCCGGAGTAGCTTACACGATTTGTCGTGGTCTAATGCAGGATACTATGCCTGAGCTGCTAGATTTGGCTATGATCGGAACTATTGGCGATATGGTTAAGGTGACCGGAGAGGGGCATATTATCGTTAAGCGTGGTTTAGAAATGCTTAATCAGACAGATCGTCCTGGCTTGCGCGCTTTAATCAAAAATGCTGGTTTGACTTTAGGCAGTATTAATGAAACTGATGTCGGCTTTAATATTGCTCCTCGATTAAATGCTGTAGGTCGATTAGATAATGCCAACTTGGCAGTTGAGCTTTTGCTAAGTGATGATGACCTTGAGGCCCAAAAAATTGCAGATAAGATCGAAGAATTAAACAATAAACGGAAAGAATTAACCACCGAAGTCTATGACAAATGTATGACGTTAATTCATAAAAATAGCTGGCAAAAACAAAATACTTTGGTTTTATATGACCCTGAATTTCACGAAGGTGTGTTAGGTTTAGTAGCTAATAAGATCGTTGAAAAGACACATAAACCCACGATTGTTTTGACTAAAAATGATGCAGGTGAGGTTAAAGGCTCAGGTAGGTCCTTTGCTGGTTTCAACTTGTTTGATGCTTTAAATCCGATCAAGGATCAATATTTAACCAAATTTGGTGGCCATGATTTTGCCTGTGGTTTATCATTAGAAGAAAATCAGATTGCGCCATTACGGGAAAAATTTGAAGATGACTTTCATGTTGAAGGTGGTCTTGAGACTAAAAAATATGACATGGAATTGCCTATGCAGGGCTTAACTCCGCAGACACTAGCACAAATCAATCAAGTAGGTCCATTTGGGACAGGTGACACGCAGCCAATCTTTAGTATCTCTAATCCAACAATCACTCATTTCTTTAAAATGGGTAAAGATAAGAATCATGTCAAATTTACGGTTGCTAAAAAAGGCGGTAACTTATCAGTTATTGGATTTAATAAAGGCTTTTTGAATAATAATCTTTTGCCGTTTATTTCTCAAATTTTTGTTCAATTATCATTAAATACTTATCGAAATCAAGTTTCTTTACAAGGAATCATGACCGGACTAGCTTTTGCTTCACCAAAATTGGCAGTGCCAACGCCAGTTGTTGACTTACGCCAAGAGAAATATGTTATGGGTTTCGCGGACCGCTACCTGTTATTTGATCAAAAAAATATTCCGATTGTTCGCAACCGACTACAGATCGATGAAGACAAGATCTCTTTAGTTAAAGATTATGATCAAACTGGTGAAACAGTTGCATTATTAGATGTGCCACGCAATCAGATTGAATTAAATGCTGCATTGGAGAAAGATTATCAACAAATCTATTTACGCTTTTTGCTTGATCAATTGCCTGTTGAACAAATTCCCGCTAAAAATTATTTTGGTGCTGTTTTAAAATATATTTATAGTCACCCTACGTTAAAGCCAGCAGATTACCGTACAGTTGCACCTTATTTGGGGCTAGATTATGATAGTGTGCTTTTCATTTTACGAGTTTTCTTTGAATTAGGCTTTGTAAAATTGGATGAAGGTAAATTGGTAGGAGAGCCTTCTCCTAAAAAACAGCCGCTGACAGCTTCTAAATATTTAATGGGAACTTCTTCTCAGATTAAATTTGTTAATCAACTAAGAACTATGCCTAGTCAACGTTTGATTACATATGTTAATAATTTGACAAATAAATAGATAACTATTCTGTTTTCAGTGCTTTTATCGTTAAAATTTGTTAAAATATACTGGTCAAAAGCGTTTGAACACAAACACAGAGAATTTTGGAGGTTATGCTTCTTATGGCAGTTGATTTTAGTAAATATATTGCAAGTGTTAAGGATTTTCCTAACAAAGGCATTGTTTTTCGCGATATTACACCAATTTTGCAAGATGGTGAATTATATCGTGCTGCTACTCATGAATTAGCGGAATATGCAAAGAGTAAAAAAGCAGATGTAATTGTTGGGCCTGAAGCACGTGGTTTTATTGTAGGTTGTCCAGTAGCTACTGAGTTAGGTTTAGGTTTTGTACCTGCAAGAAAGCCACATAAGTTACCAAGAGAAGTTGAACGTGCTTCCTATGATTTGGAATATGGTTCAAACAGTTTGGAAATGCACAAGGATGCGATTAAACCTGGACAAAGAGTGGTTGTCTGTGATGACTTGATGGCTACCGCAGGTACTTTAAGAGCTTCTAAAGAGCTAATTGAAAACCTTGGTGGTAAGTTAGTCGGTGCCGCATTCTACATCGAATTGCCAGATTTACACGGTAGAGATAAATTACCTGATGTTGATATTTATTCACTTGTTCAATATCATGGTGCTTAAAATAGAATAAATAAAAAGAGGGAATTAAATCAATTTGAACTGAGACCTAAAAGTTAGACACTTTTAGGTCTTTTTCTACGTAAAGTCAAGCATAATAAGAAGTTTGGCTTCATTTTTTGTTTAAATTTCAACTTAAACATCTTTTAGTGTCGATTTATTTTTTTAGTTAGACACGACAAATAAGCCCAGATCCATATCTGATTTTTGGGCTTAGCGTTATAATGTACTTGATCAATTAATTACGACTAAAGTCTTTTTGATTATGTGTGGCTACGTTGTAATCATATGGTTGATCATTGATAATCAGGGCATAAATGGTTCTGATTAGTTTATGAATTGAAGCAATAGCTATCTTTTTGAACCCTTTGGTTTGAAAGGATAGCTTTTTGCTTTCATAATAATCTGCTATATGACACGGATTTGTCT